>WNGE01002244.1_pt1 | contig 23861 bp, 26 predicted proteins | sample 5400651 | NCBI WGS metagenome assembly WNGE01 (sample SAMN13153370, study PRJNA577476) | soil metagenome | isolation source: 60 cm soil or saprolite under grassland replicate 2 | place: USA:California | collected 2016-06-15
CAGGTTTTCGTATCCTCACCGCTGGCGTCGGAGCCTGATCGTCTGCCACCTTCCAGTTTGAAGGCTTTGCGGAATGCGCTTGCGGAAACCGGTGTTACGGTTCGGGAGGGATTAGCCACTGACCAGAAGCTATGGGAGTTGCGCCAAATGTATGAACCATATGTCCAGGTTCTGAGCAGGTACTTATTGATTTCACTGCCGCCATGGTTCCGGGTCAACGTCACACCGGATAGCTGGCAGAGCAGCAATTGGCAGGCGTTGATTCCTGCTGTGGCAACGGAGAGGTGTGCAATTCCTGAGTCGAAGGTTTTGGCGACTGAATCAATCACAGCCAATACCTTATGACGCATGTTGCTGAGCGTAGCAGTGATGGACTCCGGATACATAACCGCCCTTGCCGCCCTCGGCGGCGCAGCACTAGGCGGGCTCACGTCGTTCGCAACTTCGTGGATCACCCTGCGCACACAAATGAAGGCGCAGCGAAGTGCCAGCAGTAAATCCAACCGACAAAAACTCTACAAAGCGTTTATCGATGAAGCTGCCAAGACTTATGGTGACGCGTTGATTCATGACAGGCTCGAAACAACTGGTTTGATTGACCTGCATGCGCTAGTCAGCCGAATGCGGATCATGTCATCTCAGCCGGTTATTGAAAGCGCAATCAAAGTCGTCAAGGTGATAACGGACACCTACAGCCAGCCAAACAAGACTCCTGAAGAGATAGAGGCAATGATTAGCAATGGGAGCGTAGACATATTGCGTAGTTTTGGCGAAGCGTGCCGCGAGGAGTTTGAGCAGAGTCTACAAATCTAATAGCGTCAGGTCATTGGTTTTCGTGTGGCCAATTTGTGGCCAGAATTCTCAGCACGCGACGTATACTGCACCGTAGCGGATGGGACGGAATGTAAAAACTCTAAGAAATCTGTGGTGGCTGCAACTTTAGAAAAGGCAAATACTTACGTTTTTGCCGAACCGTTGGTTTGGGACCGAGAGGTCGGAGGTTCGAATCCTCTCGCCCCGACCAAACATATCAACAACTTACGGCTGCCAACATTGGCGGCCGTTCTGCTTGTGTGGGAGATTTGTGACCAAAATTCTGAGAACGCACATTTCTCTGAAGCTGCACAGCCCGGATGTAACGCATAGTAGTCTTCAGATCCTTGTGGCCCATCAGCGACATGATTGTTAAAGCCTCGTGTCCAGCTAATGCGAGACGCGTGCAGAAGGTGGCCCTCAGATCGTGCCACCAGAGTCCTTCGATCCTTGCCATTCGACCCGCAGTATGAAAGGACCGCTTGATGTCTGTGAAAGGTTTAACTGTCTCGGGGTTTCCAAACACGTACTCATCAGGCTTTCTCCCGTTAGAGAGCGTGAGCAGAATGTCACGAACTTCCGGATTCAAATGCGGGCTCGTCCTATCGCTTTGAGGAGAGGCTGAATTCCGTCGTCAGGCATTACCATCAGTCTTCGCTTGGATATCTTCATCGATATTTGTTTTCCAACTTTCCAAACCCATCGCGTCAAGAAACAACGACGAACCACATACTCATAGAGTCTCCTCATCCAACTCTAGTGGAGCGCCTGCCCGATGCGGTTTCTCGTCGGACAACTCTCGCTCCAAAAGTTTTCGCATGCGCCCTCGATCGTAGCGGGCATGACGCTGCTCGTGAAAATCGGCGGGCCCCATACTGAAGGCGTCTACACGGACGACCTCGCCGTGTGTCAGGTTGCGAGGCTTGCCATCCTTTGGGGTAGACAGTCTTGAATTAGATCCCTCCCCCTGAACGCATCTCGTCTTTCAGAAGGGTCACCTGGGTTTGTGTTGCGTTCAACACACCATCATCCATAGCCACTTGTCCGCGCCGCGCGGAATCTCAATTGAGGATATCGCCGCTGGCAGCATCGCCAAATTCACGACTGCTCTCGATTGCCTGACGAACGAGCTTGCCAAAAGAGGCTTGCGCAGAGGCCAACGCCTGGAATGAACTGTTCATCAGAACCCACGCGTGATCGACGCATAGATCAGGTTCCGCTCATTACTGTGCCCGATCTCAATTCGGCCGGCTAGACCTCTCGAATAGCGGTACTGCACTCCGCCGCCAAGGGAAGGCCTCCAGTTCTTTGAGTCAAACTGCTGATTCGCCAAAATCGTTGGGTCGGTTTTTGACCGGTTATCTCCCCACACCTGGCCGGCATCACCGAAGCCGAAAACGTCCAGGCCCCGATCTTCGCTCTTCGTCCAGACCGTTTGGCGCAACTCGGCGGAGCCCAATACGGCGTTGTTGCCCCGAAACCTGAAATTCTTAAAGCCGCGGACGTACATCCGGCCCCCCAGAAATGACAGGTCATAAAATGGTATCTGGCTACCGCCCCTCGGGTTTTTTAGATTGGCAAAGCCTCGCAGCGCCAGCGAAGTCTTATCGCTTCCCAGCGGGATGTAGCCGCGGGCATCAAGCTCAGCCTCTAGCCAGCCATAATCTGAAAACGCTATCTTATCTTTAAGGCCCTGGGCCGAGCCTATCCGACCGTAGAAGTACGCTCCCTTTGTCAACCCGTGCGAGTCATCTCGCAGATCGTATTCGGCGAAGCCACCATAGGAGAGAATCTTGGCGTTAGTAAGTAACCCTGGGACGAAGTTTGCGATTGGAACCGTATCCGGGTCGCCGGAGAAGAGTTGGTCGATCGGAATGTCGCTGTCTCTTTTCCCTCTGAAGGTACCCGAATTGGATAGTCTGAAATACCCACCGACCTGTACGCCCCGGGAAAAGTCATGGTATAGCGTCGCGTTATAGCTGCGCTGCTCCAGATCGAAATTTGTCTGCGAGGTATCCGGTATACGAGGACCGATGCCGAAGAAGTTGTCCTTGGTACGCCTGAGATAGTCGAACCAGACATCCGCATGAGTATTCTTGCCGAACACTCGAGGAAAGTAAGCTTCTCCCTCGAAGCGCCTGTAGAGGTTTGGCGAGATGAATGCGGTGGCGCGAAATTCGGCGAAACGAAACAAGTCGGCGGTGGTGACTTGAACGCCGAATCCGGGCCAGCCGAGCTGTTCGAACCCGCCAAAAACCGCATTGGCATACTTGGTCCCAAAGTTGATCGTACTCCAGCTCTCGCGCTTTGGTCCGTTACGGCTGAAAACCTTCACACGGCTTGCAAGACCCGAGCTACCGGCTGGAGGGCTACCTGTCTGTGGAGTTGACTGTGCCGTCGTTGGATCTGCGGTTCCTCCTTCTGTTTCTTCCACTCGGGTTACGGTTGAACCGCTCGCGCCGGATGGCACTGGCGTCAGCGTCTGGAAATGAGTTGCACCGGCCACTTGTGCTACGCAAGGACTCGGCATCGAAACAAGAGACTGCGCTATCGCAAACAGGCAACCTGGCAGCCAGTTTTTTGATTTGTTTATCATCGCTTTAATCCTTTGACTTTGTAGTTTCTTGAGGGCTGGCCCTGCGCTGAAGTTGAACGCTGCTCCTTCTCCCTTTCCCTGCTTTCGGCTTTGATCGTGTGCCGCCGTGAAGTTCTACTATGTGACGCGCAATCGTTAACCCCAGACCAAGTCCACCTCGCCCGCCTGTTCGATCGGCTTGACGGTAACGGTCAAAAAGGGAATGGCAGAAACTCGGCACTATTTGAGTGATTACCTGACATATTCGTGATGCCTGATGATGCGTCTCCTCATCAATAATTAACCGAGAACATCATATAGGATAGATGCCAAGCTTCTTTTCTTCTCTTGCTCTATTTATCAGTCTGATGCTCTGTTTCCGGAATTCCTTGCGAAAACACTGCTTGTAAGCGCGTGGGATCGCCATCCAGTTCAGCTTCTGAAAAGCCGGTTGCACACGCACGTGGATTTGCTTTTCGCGCGCCAATGGAGCTAGTGTTTCGGCGGCTGCTTTGACTAACTCGCATTTGAATTGAATCTCGCACAGTTTCGCATACAGACGTGCTCGCGCGAGTAACTCTTCGTGCGTTCCGCGCTCAACGATCACACCTTTATCCAGTACGAAGATTACATCCGCGCGGCGCACCGTGGCCAGCCGGTGAGCGATGACTATCGCCGTCTTCCTTTCCATCAACCGACAAGCGTAAGCGTGTTGACGACCATGCCGAGCAACACGGATGAGATGAAATCCTGAACAGCGTCAATATCGCTGGTCACCGTGCTGATCAGGTCCCCGTATTTTTGTGATCGTGGTAGGTCAGAGAGAGACGTTGGATATGGTGAAACAGCGTGCGTCGCAGATCCGTGCATCACCCACTGACCCATCGAGGTGGTCAGGTATTGTTCAAAGAACGTGCTGATGGCGCCGACCGTAGCGATAATGATAACGGCGAGGGCGGCAAATCCAGAAGCACTTCTTCATCCGGCGTTCCCACGCGCTGGTAACGTACAGGCAAGCCCATCCCAATGCCGGTTGAAGTTCGCATCGCGGGCGGAGATATGGCCACGCTGCGACAGGAAGCCTTGAAGGTGAAAACTATCCTGCGCACGACTTCATACGCTCAGGCATCCGCGACGACTGGGGCGAGGAGAGCTTCGCCGTCAAGCTTCAAACCGACCCCGACCGCGCGAACGCCGCAGGGATCACCAATCTCGACGTGGCTGCTTCTTCGGCGACAGGGATCAACGGCGGGCAATGCTTTTTGGTTGCGTGGCACGCCTCGCACACTCGAGATCTTGCAAGACCTCGGGTTTATTTATCACATCGATGATGTCAGTCGTGACGAACCTTTTTTGGTTCCCGTTCGGAATAAACCGTTCGCAGTAGTGCCCTATACGATCCACACGAATGACATCGTGAACTATGAAGGCGGTCATTGGACGGGTGCGCAGTTCGCCAGCGAGTTGAAATACGAGTTCGATCAGTTGTGTGCGGAGGCTGCGACACGTCGACGCTTGATGTCCATCAGTGCGCATGACCGCATCACCGGTCGTCCTGCTCGAACCAAGGTGTTAGAGGACTTCATTGTCTGCGCTCAGAAGCAGCCCGGCGTTGTTTTTCTACGCAAGGATCAAATTGCGCGATTCGCTCTTGAGAGTTCAGCCACGCCACGCGAGGGTTCGTTGATGCAACCACGGGGAGCGGCCTGAATGGTGAAATCGAGGGAGTTCAACATGAAACAGTCCTGGAGATGCGCAGATTGAATTAGGAGTTCCCTTCCCCTTGAAAACTGACAAAGGCAATGGTTGCGGTGATTGGAGTCCAGTTGAGTTTCTGGCGTTGATTTCACATGAACTCCGAAACCCGATCCAAGCCATTCTTGGCTGGGCTGAAATCGTCGATAGTGCAACCATCGACCCAGAAACTTCAGCACATGCTATTCAAGTCATCAAGCGCAACGCCAGACGACAGGCCGAAATGATCACCCAACTCACGCATTTCTCCCGTCTCAACATTAGAGGATTGAGCCTTGGCTCTCAGCTGATCGCTCTCGGTCCAATTATTGAAGCAGGCTTGCTTCCCGTTTAAAGAATGTCAGGCTTGTTCCCTTCGCTTCACTCCTCCACGTTTACATCTACGACCAAGCCAAATATCAGACCGATGTATACTTAACATACAACAAAGTCCGGCCTATTTCACAAAGGCCGCTCATTTCCCGCATTTGCTTCAACAGCATTACCAGATAAATCGCCTGCGCTAAGAACAATGCCGGAAATATTTCGAGCCACTTTGAATGAAAAAACAATACCGATGCGATCGTCATTCCAACAACACTAAAACAACCAAGCTGCCTTGCGAAATAACGAGTTACGTAACGCTGAAAGATCTGCGGTTCGCTGTTTGCTTGACAACGAAAAACCACGGGTTCGATATAATGAAAACAATACACTTGATAAGACTTACAAATCCCAACACTGCTCAATCGCTGTGCTTGATTTCCCACACCAGGAAAAAGACCGAAAAAGGGGGGGGAGGTATTTAATGCTAACTAAGGTAAAACGATTCGATGCTGATGAGTCGGAGCTCAGGACTTGTTTGATTGGCACTTATCCGCCGCGCGAATGCGGCATCGGAACATTTACCCGCGATCTTCGAAACTCATTGAATGCTGTCCAGGCAAATGTTATCGCGATAACTAATGACACGACGGAACATCAATATCCCGAAGAGGTGGTTTTTGAAATTAGGCAGCACGAACTCGATGACTACCGCTTGGCAGCCGAATATATCAACTCCTCCGGAGTTGACCTCGTTTGTCTGCAACACGAATTCGGAATTTGTGGCGGACCAGATGGCTCCTATATAAACGATTTGCTGGCGGATCTGACCGTGCCCGTGGTTACCACTCTTCATACAGTGCTGACGCAACCGCGAGACGGAATTCGCGAGAACTTGATACGCGTTGCCGAACTTTCGGATCAGCTCGTAGTCCTCAACGGTCGCGCGATTCCGATCCTGCGCAACGTTTATGGTGTCAGTGACAGAAAGATCGGTTTAATTCATCACGGCGTTCCCGACGTTCCATTTATCGATCCGAATTTTTACAAGGACAAGTTTGGCGTAGAAGGTCGTCTGGTGATTCTCACGTTTGGCTTACTGAACACCAATAAGGGAATCGAATTGATGATCGAAGCGATGCCCGAAATTGTTAAGAAACAACCCACAGTTGTTTATCTAGTGCTTGGCGCGACGCATCCCGAAGTGAGGCGAACTCAAGGCGAAGGGTATCGGCAATCATTGGAACAACGAGTGCGCGAACTAAACCTTCAGAACCATGTCATCTTTTATGACCGGTATGTAAGCTTTGCGGAGCTATGCGAGTTCATTGGTTCGTGTGACATCTATGTCACGCCTTATCACGCAAAAGAACAAATTGTCAGTGGCACGCTCGCCTATGCCGTCGGCATGGGCAAAGCGGTGATTTCCACGCCTTATCTTTACGCTGAGGAGTTGCTTTCCGAGGGTCGCGGAAGCCTGGTCGATTTTGGTGACGCAAGAGGACTGACCTACACGATTATTGAATTGATAGAAAACGAAGCAAAACGTCATCGCATGCGTAAGCGTGCCTACGAGTACGGACGACAGATGATTTGGAAAGAAGTCGGCAAGCGATATTCAGAACTGTTCGAAAGGATCGCCCACGTTTCCGCGCCGAGAATTAGTGTGGCGCCGACCATGTGGAATGCGCTGTCATACTTGACGGAGGTTAAACTCGATCACCTTATTAGCCTGACCGATGACACGGCCATAATTCAGCACGCAGCCTACGGCATTCCCGACCGTCGTAGTGGTTATTCAACTGACGATGTCAGCCGCGCAATCGTCGTCGCCGTGAAACACTACGAGCAGATTGGCGATGACGCGGCACTCCCACTCGTGGCAAAGTACTTGAGTTTCCTTCAACTCGCTCAGTTGCCGGATGGACGATTTCATAACTTCATGAACTACCAACGTCACTTTACTGACGAAGTCGGCAGCGAAGATACACAAGGTCGAGCCCTCTGGGGACTCGGTGCAGCAGTGGCGGGTCGGATCGATCAAGGCGCTCGCGCACTCGCGCGCGAACTTTTCGAGACAGCGTCGCACAAACTAAAACTACATCATCCGCGGGCGTTGGCTTATGCTATTTGTGGACAATATGAATTTTTGCGACGCTATGATGGCGCTGCGCAAGTGCGAAGAAAGCTGGAACAATTCGCTCGACGGTTGGTAAGAATTTACGAACGATCCACGAGCGGGAATTGGAATTGGTTTGGCGATGATTTGACTTATGCCAATGCCAAAATACCTCAGGCAATGCTGTTGGCGGCGGACATCACCGGGGACGAACGTTTTTTGAAAATCGGTATTGACTCTCTTGAGTTTCTGATGGCGCAAACCTATCGTGATGGAGTCTTCGACTTCCCCGGTAACCGCGGTTGGCAGCAACGTCGAGGTAAGCGAGCAATTTTTGGTCAGCAGCCAATCGAAGCAGGTTATACAGCTGAAGCATTGATGACTGCTGCCCGGATAACGGATGAAGAACGCTATGCGCAGCTAGCTCGAGCGGCGGTTGAATGGCTCCTGGGTCGCAACCGTCTCGGGGCGCCATTGTTTGATGTCAATAAGGGTGCCTGCGCCGATGGTTTGGATCCGCGCGGGCCAAGCATGAATAAGGGAGCGGAATCTGTGATCTGCGGCTTGCTCGGTTTGCTGTCGCTGTCTCTGCAGAAGGAAATCAGCATGGAGTTGTCACCTCCATTGATGCCCGCAGCTGCTGCGACAACGCTGCGTATTCAGATGCCACAACAGAAGCCCGTACGCTTTTCGCGAGGCTCCACCACAAACAGATATGTCGACGAAGAATCAGTCCGAGGAACTCTTTCATCGCTACGAGGGAAATCCGATCCTGACCGCCAGTCAGTGGCCCTACCGAGCTAATACTGTATTCAATGCCGGCGCGACGTTGCTGCAAAGTGGCGAGACTTTGCTGTTGGTGCGAGTCGAAGATCGTCGCGGCATTTCGCATCTGACAGCGGCGCGTAGTCATAACGGGAAAGCTGCCTGGACGATTGATGACAAACCGACGCTGACTCCAGATCCGGACCATCATCCCGAAGAAGTGTGGGGCTTGGAAGATCCGCGTATTACCTGGATTGAAGAGTTGGAGCAGTTCGCGATTGTCTACACATCGTATTCCACCAGCGGCCCTTTGGTGTCACTGGCCATGACGAAAGACTTTCGGACCTTCCAGCGTAAGGGAGTCGTTATGCCGCCTGACGACAAGGATGCCGCTCTGTTCCCGCGACGCTTCAATGGACGTTGGGCTCTTATTCACAGGCCTATTGCCAACTTTCCGGCGAACAGGGCAAACATCTGGGTTTCGTTTTCGCCTGACTTAAAGCATTGGGGTGATCATACGGTGATGCTCGAGGCTAGGCGCGGCGCGTGGTGGGACGCCGACAAGATAGGACTCTCCCCACAACCAATCGAGACGCCGGAAGGTTGGCTGATTATTTATCATGGCGTGCGCATGACGCCGGCAGGTTGTTTGTATCGTTTAGGTTTGGCTCTGCTTGATCTGGATGATCCGTCCAGAGTCATTCGAAGAGGCGACGAATGGGTTTTTGGTCCGGAAGAGTCCTATGAACGAGTCGGCGATGTTGGGGATGTAGTCTTTCCCTGCGGCATTACTCATGACGAGAAAACGGGTGAAATTCGTCTCTACTACGGAGCTGCGGACACAGCAATCGCGCTGGCCCTGGGCAATGTTAGCGAGCTGCTCGACTGGCTTAAGAAAACGGGTTAGTCATAGCGCGAAGTCAGAAAAGAGTATCGTGATCAAAAGCTCTGCTCCTATATCAGTTAAGCTTTCGCGAAGATCTTAGGCCCCCTTAGCTCCTCGAGTACTCGCATATGCGTATAGCAATGCTGGCGCCGATTTCGTGGCGTGTGCCACCGCGTCACTACGGACCGTGGGAACGAGTGGTGTCGCTATTAACCGAAGGACTCGTCGCTCGTGGTATTGATGTAACGCTGTTCGCTACCGGAGATTCGCAAACCAAAGCTCGATTGGTTTCGGTCTGCAATCGGCCCTACTCGGAAGATCCATCCATCGATCCAAAAGTGTGGGAGTGCCTGCACGTCTCAGCGGTATTCGAACACGGCAATGAGTTCGATTTGATTCACAATCAGTTTGATTTTCTTCCACTCACGTATTCCGGCTTGGTTGACACGCCGGTTCTGACGACCATTCATGGATTCTCATCCGCGCGCATCTTGCCGGTATTTCAAAAATACAATAAACACGCTTACTACGTGGCAATCAGTAGCGCGGACCGCCACCCAACCCTGAACTATGCCGCCACTATCCATCACGGAATCACACTCGAGGAATTCACGTTACCAGAGGAACGCGGTGATTACTTATTGTTCTTTGGCCGTATTCACCACGAGAAAGGCGTCGCCGAAGCGATTGAAGTTGCGCGGCGAGCAAATCGGCCGCTGGTAATTGCCGGCATTATTCAGGACCAGAATTATTTCAATCGCGAAGTAATGCCGCACATCGATGACGACCGCGTACGCTACATCGGTTCGGTTGGTCCAGAGAATCGCAATAGCGTGCTCGGCGGCGCATTTGCCCTTTTACATATTATTAACTTCGCAGAACCATTTGGTCTAAGCATGATAGAAGCGATGGCTTGTGGAGTGCCGGTGATCGCGCGTGGCTATGGCTCAGTTCCTGAGGTCGTCCAGCATGGCGAGACGGGATTCATTGTGAACACAGTCGATGAGGCGGTAGGCGCGCTCGCTCAAGTCGAAACACTCGACCGCGGGGGCATCCGTCAGTATGTTGCCCGGAATTTCAGCCGGCAGCGGATGGTTGAAGACTACATTCGTGTTTATCAGGAGGTCCTAGCGGATGCCCGAAGCAAACGTCGAAACGTCGCCAAAGTTTGATCGGCGGCCATGGGGTACGTTTACGGTGCTCGATGAAGGAGAAGATTACAAAGTCAAGCGCATTGAGGTTTTACCTGGGAAGCGTCTGAGTTACCAGAAGCATTCGCGGCGCGCTGAGCATTGGGTGGTCGTTCAGGGCAGCGCAAAAGTAACCCTGGACGGTCATGAGATCATCGTCGGGAAAGGAAAAGCCATCGATATTGGGATCGGAGCCGCTCACCGTGTGGAGAATCCTGAAAACGAAATGTTGGTATTCGTTGAAGTACAGCTCGGCAGCTACCTGGGAGAAGATGACATTGTGCGTTTGCAGGACGATTTTGGCCGAGCGAGTTAGCCTGCGCGATTTTTTTATGAAATTCCGTCTCGGGATTAATTACTGGCCCATCAACAACGCCATGTACTGGTGGCGACGCTTTGAGACGGATGAATTCGCACGTGACTCCGCTAGAATCCGTGCTGCGGATTTGATTTTTGGCCTATGGCGTGAGGAATCGCCAAAACGAGCTGTGGAGATAATCAGGGAATTCGGCGGCAATCAAACTCGCGACACTGCTGACCTTCCATGGATCGATATTGAACCCGAAGAAGCTATCGGCAACCTGGAGAAAATCTCCGTCGCTTGTATCAGATGTCTAGCAGTATAAGCGGCTCAAAGCGAGCGGCATGAAGTGGCCCTATTATGCAGCGCGCTTGATTATGCAGCGCGCTTGCTTTTAGCCGGATGCCCTCGCCGAGGCGTCAATCCGCTGAAGAAATTCGCTTTCCTCTCCACCAGGTTTCGCCGAATCGTATCCGCTAACGACTGACGCTCTTCTGAGTGGTCGCTTCCTTCTCCGTTCAGAGGAAATTCCCTCTGATATTTCCTAACCAAACGCTGGCACAATTCATCCTCGTTCACCGTAAGCAAGGCATCAGCGCCCATTCCCTGGATTTCCTGAATTACCTCACAACTCCTTAGCACGGTTTGCTTATGGACATCAATGCGCCCACCATGAGAACCCATATTAATACCCCTTCAACTCTATAACTATTGAACACCCGGACTTTAAAGAAGGTTCGTCACGATAGTATGGCAAAAAGGCCGACAATAGCCTCGAAACAGACTTGCCTGTCCTCGTGACTGCCACAGACTCCTTGCGAGGATAGTCGGCTACGGCTTTTAGGGCGCGGTTTTTCGGTAAATCTGCTCTCACCTCGGTGCACTTTGGGAGGGTGTTACCTGAAAAATCTCTGGGATGGTCCCGGCGCTCTCAGTGACGTCGAAAGGCCGCTCCGGCAGGCCCCCAACTGATTCGGGCTCTGGAATTCGATCTCCCGACCTAAACCACCTCTTTTTTCCGGAAAAACCGCCAAAAATCGACATTTTATCGAGACTTTGCTGCTTGAGTGTGATATACGAATATTGAAAAGCTTTTCAATAAGTCTCATCGGAGGTGGCACACCAGATTATGGCGACCAAAGCCGCGACAGGTAGAAAGCGCATGACTCAGTCGGAAGTTTTCAATCACTTTGCGGAAAAAACGGGGATGAAACGCGGGCAAGTCAAGGAATTTTTTGATGAGTTATATAACCTCGCTTCTAGCGAAGTTAAGACTAACGGAGAATTCGTTCTTCCCGGCTTCGGCAAGCTCGTTAAGTCCGAACGAAAAGCGCGCGAGGGCAGGAATCCCGCGACTGGAGAAACAATTCAAATCCCGGCTAAAACGACCCTGAAGTTTCGTGTTGGCAAAGGTATGAAGGATTCGGTTTTACCGAAGAAATAATGTGTAAATAGGCCGCAAGATCGGTTTCAAAGTCTAAAGCGCCGCCTGGACGTCCATATTGAGTGGACATCGGCGGCGCTTACGTTTTTGACCTTAAAACTCAACCGTAAAAAGACCTAGCTTTCCAGACCGCACTCAGCTATAATCTGCCGTTTTGCTGAACCCCTAAAATGTTGGCTATCACAGACGGTGCATTTCCAGGGACGGAAATTGTTCCAAAATGCAACGGATCTGCATCCTCAGGCTTAATTGAGGCATCTAAGATACGCACTAAAAATGGCCGCAGAATGCGGTTTTGGAGGATAAAACGTAACCGTGACCTTTGATAGACATTTACCACTGGACGAGCGAATTCTCAGAATTGATCACATTCAGGCGAGACGCTATTCAAAATTGGGTGGCGTGGCTTTGGAGATTGCCACACAGGGTATTCTCCGACACCTGCGCGCGTGTGATCGAATGGATGTTAATCCCGATACTTCGGCTGTGCGAGAAATAATTGACGATGCCTTGAACGGCCGTCGCGTTTTTGCAGAAACTGGAGAACAAGAAACTCAAGCAGCCTAAGCAGCTTTCTTAGCTTTCTTAAAGAGATCGCCCGCAGTGTGGCGATCTCTTTATTTTTCCTCTGAAGTTTCGCAAGTTGACCGTGGTAGTCGTCTACATGCTAACATCGCCGCTCCAGGCATGTGCCCCTGTAGCTCAGCGGATAGAGCATCTGCCTTGTTGGAGCCTTAATGAGGAACAGTTTTACGAAGAACTCATTAAGTGGACGGCCCCATATGCGGGGACGCCCTTAGAGCCTCTGGTACTCAAAGCGATTTGAGTAACAATCCAGTAGGATTGGGTAATCCGCAGGAAACCTTTCCCGCTCATGACGTGGGTAGGGGCTCCTCAGAGACTATACGGGCCGGGACTGCGATGTCCAAGATATAGTCCAGCCAGCAAACCTGTGTGAACGGGCGGTCAGGGAAAGCCTGATGCTGGATGCTAAGCAGAGGGCCGCAGGTTCGAGTCCTGCCGGGGGCATAATTTTTCTCGTCTGAAACCCTAATATATGGCGGCTATAGTTCAGTTGGTTAGAACGCTTGATTGTGGATCAAGAGGTCGTGGGTTCGAGCCCCACTAGCCGCCCCAGCCTTTCGACTTCATCGATCTTTCCAATCTTGTCCGGCAAATAAGAGGCTAGCATGACGAACGGCCAAGCCTGCTCCTCAACCGATCTGTACAAAGAGGTTTATGGTACTGGCGATCCGATCTTGTGTCTTCATGGTTTGGGCGCCAGCATCTTTAGCTGGCGTCACTTCATCGGCCCTTTTTCGCAGAACAACAAGCTAATTCTGGTTGACTTTAAAGGCTGCGGAAAATCACCGAAGCCTCGTGACAGGCATTATTCCATCGAAGAAAATACCGACGAGATCTATAACCTCATTGTCGCGGAAAATCTGACGAAGCTGACTTTGGTTGGAAATTCTCTTGGAGGCGCAGTTGCTCTCCTCCTCGCCATTAGACTTCACGAACAAGAACCAACTCGACTGTCGAGATTAGTCTTGATTGACAGCGCCGGAGATGAGAGATATTCGCCCATCCATCTCAAGCTCATTCGATCCGTTCTGGGGCCGGCAATTATTTACTTATCACCAAGAAAGCTGGCAGCGAAGATGGTTTTGAGAATGTGCTATTTCGATAAGAAGAAAATTACCAGCGAACAAGTCGAAGCCTATGCCAACCCAATGGCAAGTCTGGGAGGTCGACATGCCTTACTGCAAACGGCAAAGCAGTGCATTCCACCGAATGTTGACGAACTACTAACCAAAGTTAAGACGATCACGGTGCCAACCTTTATCTTGTGGGGACGTGAGGATACGGTTATTCCGCCGAAAGTGGGAGAGTTGCTGCATCAAGTGATTCCCAATTCTACCTTGAGGGTGATCGAACAGTGCGGACACATTCCCCAGGAAGAAAAGCCTGATGAGACAATTGCTCTGATCTCGAAATTCCTGGTAGAGACTGGTTAACCTGGAGTTCGCCTTCGCTTTTCGCATTAGATCTTCGCGAGTAACGTCTTCCATCTCGTCCAAGCGGCGTCGCGCGCTTTCTTGTTAGCTTTGTAGGAGGCCAAAGCTTTTTGGTAGGTATCCGTTGCCGACTTATCAGCGTCGGCATTGCCCTTCGCCGTAGCCGCCGGCTCAGGTGCATCACCCGCGCGCATGAAGCCGTGTCCCGCTCCTTCGTAAGTTACCACGTCGTATTGCTTATTCAATTGCTTCATCGCCTCAATCGTTGCAGGCACCGTCCCGTTGATGCGCTCATCGTTACCAGCATAGAAGCCGTAAACTGGCGCGATAATTCTTGCGAGCGCCCCCTTGTCAACCGGTAAAGCGGGAGGTTGTCCAGTCAGCGGCGGCGTACCATAAAAAACAAACGCCGCCTTCAGTCCGGGATTATTAGTCGCATAACGAAATGCCTCGCCGCCGCCCCAGCAGAAACCCGCTGTAGCAATTTTCCCATTCGCAGCCGGCAGCTTCGCAACGTAGTCTGCGACAGCATTTAAGTCGGCGGTAATTTGGGCCGGTGGCAAATCGCGGATGGCAACACCGATCGCAGTGCTACCCACAGTGGCGACGTCTCTGGTACCACCTCCGTTAGGTCCCATCCCCGAGAGCAGGTCAGGCGCGATGGCGACGTATCCAGCCTCAGCTAACTGGTCCGTCAAGTTTTGGATCCAATCGCTCATGCCAAAGATCTCATGAATCACGACGATCGCTGTTGCTTTCGTCTTCACTTCAGGATAGACAACGAAAGCGCTCACTTCGCGTTCCCTGGTACCGCCGACAGGTTTGTATTTGATCTTCACCCATTCCTGATGTCGCGACGATTTCGCTAACCGTTGCTTCGCCCAATCCTGTGCCATGTCGCTGTCCGCGCCTGGTGAGGTCGCAGAATTCGCGTGGTTATGATCCATCCGGAGCTTGAAGGTGGCCTGATGCACCTGCGCGCAACCGGAAAATAAGGACAAGCTTAAAACAAGGAGAACGACTCCCGAGCGCCGACGGACTAGTGTCATTTGACTGCCTCCGTTAGACTCCTGGATTGTTGATAAGTGTAAGTTAATTCTAGCAAAAATAGACTTCCTGACAGAAGGCTGATTAGCGCGCGACCAGTTTGTGCCGATCGTTCAGCTGCCTTGATCATGACAACGATTTCTACCGAGACGATTGAGGATAGACCGGACATCAGCTGCAAACAGAAAAATTACATATAGCAGATTCGAGAGGCAGTGCTTTTATCTTCTCCTTTGGGCCGGTCACGCTGGATGCAACAACGCTGTGCCGCGGGTCAGCACTCTTACGATTCTTTCCAGGGGCCGCCATATGTCGTTTGATACGGATCGGCGATCATTCCGACATATTGCCAATGAAGCCGCGCCAATTGCCGAACGTGAAGGAAGTCATGAGCCAGCCAGGATGCAAGAAGATCGCCGGCTGAAAGTAAACCATTCGGACCTTCATTTTGGTTCTCCCAATTAGGTGCTGACAACTGCTTTAGCCATGCCAGCGATTTCTCACGCTCGGTAATGAAATTATTGAGGGACGTATCGAGATCCCTCTCGTTGTACGCTCGGGTGATCACCCAATCTCGCGGATCTATAGGTGGCCAGAATTTGCTCGGGTCGGCCAGGACCAATTCGATCCGCTGACGAAAGTCCTCTCTTTCTTCGTCGTAGAGGTGGTTTACTACCTCCAGCGTTGACCATTTGTCCGGCGAAGGTTTCCATCTGGCCTGCTGGAGACTGATGCCTCTTACAAGACTCTCAAACACGCCGCGATTCTTCGCCAGTCGGTCGATGAAGTAATGAAGGTTCATATCTGTTACTGCGTCTTCCTATCTATGAAATTAAAGTGCGCTCGAGACGCGCTTCGTACTTGATAAAACAAGGTACCCCATTTGCCGAATACGCCGCTTTAGGAAATAATAGCTTCTCGCATCAAATTAGCGGGCGCCGACACGGAGTCTTCGGATCGCTCGTAATCGAGCCCAATCTTAAGGAGTAACGTGTGCCAGACGAGCAAAGAACAGCAAATAATTCACAAACCTACTGCGTTGACGCTGACGAGTTCGCTTATGAAACCCTCGAGCAGCAGAATGGCCAAGCCACAGTCGTCCGCTTTCAGCTTAACAATCCGCAGTATCACGCTGGCGATGTCGTTGTAGTTCTTTCGGGCAGCGAAATCCATTTTCATGGAATGATTGGCAGGCTTGCTGACGGTTGGGCCACGGCCACCGACCGGCGTGGTTCTCTGCTTCCTGCTACGATTCAGTAAATCGGCCAAAGAAAGATCTCACCGACAGAAACGCTCAATTGTTCAGCGCGTTAGCGTCTGTAGCCGACCGGATAAGTGATCTCTACGTCGGGCGTTGATGAGGTTATCTTTACTCGGTGAAACCCCTTATTAAGATGCGTGGAAAGGTACGTTAGGGCTATTTGCCTGTCGAGCGCTGAGTTCAGCTTCTTGATGAATGGATCGAAACTCGTTGGTGCGCCTAAGCCTTGGAAAAAAGCCTGCCCGCCAGTCTCATCGGATATCCGTTGCAGTGAACTCTGCGCATTCAATACCAGGTTTCCTTCCGTTACTGTTGGCGCAAAAAAAGAGTAGATCGCAACGCCTCTTCGTTGCGCCTCATTAATAGCACGCTGCAGATCCAAGCTTTGTGAAGGTCCACTTGATTCGATGCCACGTGAAGTGTCGAGTCCGTCAGACACTAGCAAAATCGCGCGACGACCGGCGGGTTGTGCCTCGAATCGCTTGAGTGCTTCGATCACTTCGACATAAGGATTATAGGGCGCGGCGCTCGCCACTCCGACTGGCCCCCTTACCGACTTAGCCGCCTTTTCCAAATCACCAGTAAACTTTTGACGAACCAGCAGACTGCCTGTCCGCAAATATCCAACTGAAACACGCGAGCCACGGGGCAATCGTCGTAAAAATTCAGCCAGCGATTTAGTCTCAAGTCCAATGGAAGGAACCAGATCATCCTGGATAAGCACAAACAAATTTATTGGCGAGTTTGTCCCCATCGCCCGAACGGATAGAATTGTTTGTGGTTCGCCATCTTCATGGACGGTCAGGTCCACGGTCTGCAATTGCAATTCGCTTGGCGCTACCTCGCCCTTCACACGGATTGTCAGAGGAATGATCACTGGCCGCGCGGGTTTTCCCGACGAAGTAAGAGTGCTGGATTCACCCCGGGATTGTGCTGCCGCACCGTTCCTACTATCCCAAAACGTCAGAGATAGGACCAACGCGAAGATGCCGGCAAGAGCCCTGCGTGTTTGAACTTGCCTCATATCTGCTCCTATTTGCCTTAAACGACTCAAACGCATTATACAAGTATCTGCACTGGGGCGCTTATCAACAGCAGCGTTGGCTAGCCCCAAAGACCCGTTTGCTGGACTCATAAGCTGGTGAACTTTAGGCTTACCAGTTAACATCAATTCGATTATTTCAAGCCCATTTGGCACACGAGCATCTTGCACGTTAGCAAACAGTCAGAAGGCTCAGTAAAGCATGCTTCAGAAGACACCAGGAAAGCTAAACGCGACCGAGGAAAGAATTGCCCGTCTGTTACGATGGATTCCCTGGCTGTCGTTAGTCCTGGTCACGCTTCCTGCTCCAATAGTTTTCCTGATGTTGTTCCTGGCAGCTGCTGCCACCGATTCAGCTGCGATTTATCTCCTGCTCTCCTTTGTTTCAATGGGCCTCGGTTTAGTTGTCGGCGTGATGGTTCTAATCTCTCTTTTCTTATATCGGCGGCGTTGGTATCGCCGATTGCGCGATCGACTTGCGTCCGATGGCATCACCGCATCTGAGGTCCCGTGGTTCGCTTCGGAGTTGTCCTCCGAGGAACGCAAGACCTGGGGCGAACTCAAACTCAAGAACCCCCTGCTAGCAGATGCTTACTGCGAAACGCTGGCGACGCGCCTAACCGCAAGCCGGATTGTCGCCCGCGCACGTGGCGAAACATTGAAAATCGAGCGGCAAATCAATCGAACGCGCAACATACGCGGCGCCGATACGAGCGCGCTCCTCAATGATCTAATCGCTGATCGCCAACGTTCCCAGACGCTTCACAAGGAAGCGACTGTTCGCTTAGCCGAGGCGAAGGCCCGCTTGCAAACAATCGAAGCGGCCGCGAACCGCAGTCTGAGTCAGGAAGAAACCGACTCCATGCTGCGTCGTTTGGCAGCTTCGCAGGAACACTTTCCCCTGGCCTTGGAGATGGCGGGTCTGGAACAGGAGGCGCTGCTTGAGATGGGGCAAACTCACTTTGACAAGTCCGGAAAAAACACCGGTCACGCTCCGACGACGCCCTGAACAATTTTGATCGATAAGCCTTTTTGCTATCCAAGTTCTTTCAGTTGATAGATGCCCGGCGCTAGCCGTATTGCAAAGCCCTCATCGACAAGAGACCAGTTCCCAAGTCCAGCATCCGGATTTGATAATCCCGCAACTCGCGCAAGTTCTCCGCGCAATGTCATGCCGGCGCCTGCAAGATACGCTCGAGCAATTTCTCTAAGAGCTTCTTCCCTGCCAACCATCGTCGTCAACTCCTCCTGGAACCGGCTCTCCGTTAGTGTCCAGATATAGGTGAACTTCGGCTCATAAACGATTTCTGCGGGAATCACCTTAAATGTTCTCTGCAGCTCGTCGACTGCTTTGGTAAAAGCAGGTCTGTCTTTAACCCCACTTGCAGAGCGGAGATCTCCCGTTGCCATCTCCCATTCCGTCCGTAAGACTTTGAGTATGTCCTGGGCTGGCTGGGAAAGCGACTGCTCCTGTTTGCCCGTTAGGCCAGTCATGGCGTTGAAGTGTGCAACTAATCTGCGTGCAATGAAGAATGATCGGTTGCCTCGCAGCTTGCCATAATAAACACGACCGCGCCGTACCAACTCATCTTTTATGGTCCATGCCAGACTGGTTTCTGGATCCTTCTGAACATTGCGCGGCGTGTGCGCGTCGCGGCGTCCGCAGACCGCAATGTACAAAGAAGGTCCGGGACGCCGTGAGTCTGTCAAAGCCGAACAGAAGCCCACGCGATCAATAAAGCCCTCCGCCGCCAATGGCTCCTCGATGCGCAGTTCCGGTTCGCGTCGCCACAAACGATCACGGTAATTCTCAATTTCTTCAGGAAGTTGGTTTGGCAGCATACGAGCAATACTATCAAATTGAACTGGCCCTTCTATCAGGTTGACCTGTCAGACTGACTCCTGCCCGCTCACAAAACTGCCCAAAATCTCAATAAATCAGTGGCAATCAGTCTTTCGATCACTTCAGAGATGTTGGCACACTCGTTGCCAAAAGCGTTTTGCCCGAAGTTTCGTGTGACGGGCAACGTCAATGAATGCTAGCGAATGTTAACTAAGGTAATCACAATGAAGAGAAACAAGCCCTCGATCTTAATCACGTTGACCACTTGCCTGACGCTTCTGCTGTCCGTCTCGGGTAGTGGACTCATCATAAACAAAGCTTCAGCCGCTTCGAATCAGAGCGACAAGATGGCCGAAAAGGTCTCTGCTCTCTTACGTCAACGCGCCCTCCGAAGCTCTGGTAGTGATGAGAATGTCAGCGTGGTTGTGCAGTTTAATGGCCCAATTAGTGGCGGTCTCAATGCGCTGCTTGGCAGAGACGGTATACATATCAAGAAACATTTCAGCAGCATTAACTCTTCCGCGATTGATATACCTGCCAGCGTCATTGACGAACTTTCTTCATTCGATGAAGTTAAGTTTGTCAGCGAGGACGATAAGGTTTCGGCCCTGGGACACGTTAACTCCACAACGGGAGCGGACGACGTCCGGACGCAGACAACTTCAAGTGGTGTTAGCTACTCGCTGGATGGAACTGGAATCGGTATTGCCATTCTCGACTCTGGAATGTATGCCGCGCACAAATCCTTTGGCACGCGCATCGTTTATAGCCAGGATTTCACTGGCGAGAATCGAGTGGACGACCCCTATGGGCACGGTACCCATGTGGCTACCGCGGCCGCAGGAAACGCCAGTTTATATACCGGAAGCTACGCCGGAATTGCTCCAAACGCCAACCTAATCAATCTCCGCGTACTTACAGCCCAGGGACAGAGCGCTACGTCGGTCGTACTCTCAGCGCTCGACTGGGTTTACTACAACAAAGCAACATACAACATCCGTGTTGTGAACATGAGCCTCGGCGCACCCGCAATCTCGTCATACAAAAATGATCCACTTTGCCTCGCCGTTCGGAAGTTGGTTAATGCCGGAGTGGTTGTGGTTGCCGCCGCCGGCAACGAAGGGAAAGACGCTTTCGGCCGTAAGCAATATGGCGGTATTCATGCTCCCGGCAACGAACCCTCAGCCATTACGGTGGGCGCCACAAATACTTTCGGCACCAACGGGCGGGCTGACGACGCCGTAACTTCTTACAGTTCCCGTGGCCCGACGCGAAGTTTCTGGACGGACCTCCTCGGAGTTCGCCACTATGACAACCTAATCAAACCAGATCTGGTTGCCCCAGGCAACAAATTGATCTTCGCTGAAGCCGTAAACAACAGCCTCGTCACCGCTAGTCCGGACTTGGATAGCGGGCTGGGAGCCGGCAAGAACACACAGAAAATGATGTACATGAGCGGAACCTCGGTTTCCGCTCCCTTGGTCGCGGGTGCGGCAGCCTTACTACTCCAGGCCAATCCTAAATTAACTCCAAATATGGTTAAGTCGATCCTCATGTACACGGCTCAGCAATTACCCAATATGAACATGCTCGAACAGGGTACGGGTCAGCTGAATATTGAAGGCGCCGTCAGACTAGCGAAGGTGGTGCGTACTGATCTCACTAATGCCACCCTCCTTGGTTCCAACCTTCTTACTTCCGCGACGCCCCTCCAGCAATCGACTATCGACGGCACCACGTTTTCCTGGGCTCAGGGAATCATCGCTGATCAGGGCTATGCTAAGGGCTCGGCTTTGATCACCAAATACCAGAAGATTTACAACACGGGCGTCCTTATTTCAGATGCCACCATAATCAGCAATGGTGTGTTGATTTCAGACTTGACCATGCTTTCGAGTGGCGTGCTTATTTCCGATAATATAGTGATCAGTAATGGCACGATCCTCGGCAGCGGCACCAGCCTCTTACCGGCGGGGGTTCTGCTTAGTGATGGTGTGCTGCTGGCTGATGGCATCTTGGTCGGCGATGGCGTCCTCATCAGCGACGGTGTCTTAATCTCCGATGGCGTATTGATTGCTGATCGCTCCCTCAACGGCGACGCTACCTCCTGCATGTACTGAAACCCCCCTTTCATTATTCAACAGAGGACTACCATGCAAGCTTCGCCCCTAACAAATCCGAATGGCACTTATTATCCATCGCTGATTGAAGCCAGCGCTACTATTGAACTGCTGGAAAACTCGACGTACAACGAGGTGCTGACATTTCTCGAAAGGCGCCCAATCCACACGGCTTATCTCGCTGGTATGCTTCGCGACAACGGTTTGCAAAGCACTCTCAATCGCGGGACCTTCTATGGTTGCAGAAATCATCTTGGTCAACTCGAGGGCGTAGCTCTGATAGGTCACGCAACACTAATAGAGGCCACCAGTGATATAGCGCTTCACGCCTTCGCTAAAACTGCCCAGCAATGCAAGGCCGTCCACCTGATCATGGGTGAGGAAGATCAAGTCGATAGATTTTGGTACTACTACGCTGGTGCCGGCCAAGAGATGCGCCGTGCTTGCCGCGAACTTCTATTGGAGCTTCGCTGGCCTATCCAGGTCTCACAATCAGTTCACAAAATACGACCAGCCACAACCGCAGATTTGGAACTGCTTATTCCAGTACACGCCGAGATGGCGCTGGAGGAGAGCGGTATTGATCCCAGGAAGCAGGACGCCGCCGGCTTCGTTGAGCGTTACGCTCGTCGCATTAGTCAAGGAAGAACGTGGGTACTAACTGATAAGGCAGAGCTATTATTCAAAGCTGAGGTCGTATCTGAAACCCCGGAAGCCACTTGCATCGAAGGCGTCTGGGTTAACCCTGAAACGCGGGGTCAGGGATATGGCCAGCGTTGTATGTCGCAACTCGCCAGAATGCTGCTCGGGAGAACTAAATCAATTTGCCTGTTCGTAAATGACGAGAATGAAGACGCACAAAGGTTTTACAGGCAGGCGGGTTACCACTTCCGCGCGGTCTATGACACGATGTTCCTAAAGTAACAACATCTCTTGCGCCAAAGGTCAATGTGCGGAAATGATCTTCTCAAATCAGATCGAAAATCAATCAACGCCACCCGAAGAGTTTGTCATAAGCGGACAGCCTTTCTTCAATCCTGTAATCCCCTATCCTAATAGTTGCCGCGCTCAAGTAGATCGAGTCGTCCATGACATTGAGGCCCCGGTAGTGCGGGAAATTGTAGGCAGGGTATTCGGGGATCTGCTTCGCTTACTGGAATGCCTAAGCCTGACACAAGCCCACCTGCGGCAGGTCGACTCGGCTGAAGAAACACTTGCTGTATTTCAAATCATCCACGACGAAGCACGAGCACTGGTTATGTTTATTAGAGAAGATGCCATGCCTTGCGAAGCGATAAACGATGAACTGTCGGAAACGCTTGATGGAATTTCTTTCGCAGTCAATCACGACCTGCAAAGTGTCTTCCAAACCAGGGAATTAGTGAACATCGATGAACGGAAAGCTCAAGTGGCGGGCAAGTTGTTTCGCGCCCACGATTTGCTTACCAACTGTTTACAACAGTCGATAATCAGTTTGGCAATAATGTTTGATCCGGAACTCGTAGGAACCAAACTGTTCAATAATTCCAAACATGCGCTACAGGCAGTCGGTTCAGCTTTGCGCGGATCTTTCGACGCTCTTGAAATTCGTGGGCGCTTGTCGGGAATTGCCTCTGGAGCCGGCATTTTCGAACCTGGTGAGCAGTCTTGAAAGGTTTCGTAACGAAAGCATGGAGTACTTGATGTATTCGGATTGGCCGCAATTTGAAAGCTTCTGCGAAAGACTTCAACTCGCCTCAGGATCCAATGTGGAGCTGGCTCCGTTGCTTCATCAGTTTCGCTGTTATCTTGAGACTCTTCTGGGACAGGTAAAAATGCGAGCCGTTCTGGCGAACGTCTTTCCTATTCAGTTCGTAGTGGAGCAGACTGATCAGTCGGCTACTGCTCAAGACTCGTCCAGGCAATTCAATGCGCCGATCGATTTCCGGGATGACAACATTTCCTGGGATGCGTTTGCGATTGCAGTGTAATCACTTCGCCGGAAGCCGTTGGCTCCGACGAACAGAAGGAAGCTCGCGTTGACTGGGTTGTCACAAAACCTTTTAGGGCGGAACGTATTAGTGAGTTGGCCCAGGAGATTTCCCGAAAAAGCAGCATTGTTAAACGAGCAGCTTTTTCAATTGTGGCCGCGTGATTCCGAATTCGAGATCGGAGGCGACATCGAGCATTACCGGGGATCTTCCTTCACGATCTTCCAGTCGATCGCTTCACCCTGATTTCTTTCTCCCTCCAACGTTTGCAGTTCAGCCGCCGAGCCTTCCAGTAGATGCCTGCGATATTCGATGGCTCTCTTCACGCTCTTCTCAACTACTTCCAAAGTAAATGGCTTCAAGAGAAAATCAAAAGCGCCGAGTTTGATCAGACCCTGGGCGTACTCCT
>WNGE01004894.1_pt2 | contig 23858 bp, 23 predicted proteins | sample 5400651 | NCBI WGS metagenome assembly WNGE01 (sample SAMN13153370, study PRJNA577476) | soil metagenome | isolation source: 60 cm soil or saprolite under grassland replicate 2 | place: USA:California | collected 2016-06-15
TGCTTCTCGTGAAAGATCAGCACGCCGATGCCGAGGGCGAAGAGGATTTCGACCTGCTTGACCGCCTCGACGTAGGAGGACAGCGTCATCAGGTACGCGTGCCCCTGGGTCACCGTCGTCAGCGCCGCGAACAGGCCGAACGAGACGAAGGCCAGCCAGTGCCGGGGAACCGCGGCGAAGTACTTCCGCGATGTCACCAGCACGATGGGCGTGACGAGCAGGCTCGAGGCGAGATACCCGCCGAGCGTGCCCATGTAGGGATCCGAGAGCTGCATCGCCCACTTGATCGTCACGACCGACGGCGCGAAGAACAGCGCGGCCAGCAGCGTGTACCGCAATCCGCGGTCGGTGAAGAGGACGGCGAGCGGCTCCCACCACGAAATGTGCGCCCGCTGGACGTTCAGAAGATAGACCCCGGACATGCTGACCAGGATGCCCGCGATGCCGAGGAGACTCGGCTTTTCCTTGAGCGTGACGTAGCCCAGCACGACCAGGATGAGGAGGCTGACCTTCCAGAGCGCCGTCACCATGGAGATGGGCGCGAGCTTGAGCGCCTTCGACAGCGCCATGGTCGAGATGATCTGGCACACCGCGAAGAGCAGGCATGCCCAGACGAAGCCCGGCTTGATCACGGGCGCGCCGTGCCAGAGCACGAAGAGCGCGGCGAAGGGAAGGAGGAAGGTGAAGCGGCCCCAGACGGCCATGTACTCGTCCAGCTCGTGCCCCAACCGCTTCATCACCGTGTTGCGCAGCACCTGGCAGAGGGCCGCGGTCAGCGCCAGGGCCTCCCACATGCGGCCGAGTCTACACGAGCACCCCGGGATACCTGGAGGGAATGATGCGGAAGCCGGGAAAAAGCGGAGCCGTCGCCGCCACGCCCAAGTGCCGCACCGCCACTTCGGCGAAGAGATTCCTGAAGTCCGTGGTCACGGCGAGGTCGCGCTGCTCGTAGAGCTGCTCGCGCGCGAGCCCGGGCCAGGAGCCCGCCATCCTGCCTCCCTTGACGGGACCGCCCAGCACGAGCATCGCGGTGGCGTGACCGTGGTCGGTTCCGCGGTTGCCGTTCTCCCGCACGGTGCGACCGAACTCCGACATCGTCAGGATGACGACGTCGGCCATGCGGTCGCCCAGATCTCGGTAGAGCGCGGCCAGGCTCTGGGAAAATTCCGCGAGCCGCTGCGCCAGCTGCCCCTTCTCGTTGCCCTGGTTCGCGTGGGTATCCCAGCCGCCCATGTCGGCAAAGGCGACCTCGAGCCCCACGTCGGCCTTGATGAGCTGGGCGATCTGCTTGAGGCTGTCGCCGAGCCGGCCCCGCGGGTACTGGGCGCCGTTGTCGGGCGCGAAGCGCTGCGGGTTGGCGGCCTTGAGCATCTTGACCGCGTCGAACGTCTCGCGACCCGTCCCGTGCAGGATGTCCTTGACGCCCTGTTCGTACAGCGACTCGAAGCCGTGCCGGGCATTGACCGTGCCGCCGCCCATCCGCCCCATGTCCTGCTTCACGTCGAAGTCGGCGACCGTGCCCATCGCGACCGCGGCCACGTCGCCGCGAAGCGCGCGCGGCAGCTGCGGGCCCATCGCGACCGCGCGGAAGGGCGAGGCGGGCGCCGCGGGCACGGCCTGGAGACCGCGCGCGAGCCACCCGTCCTGGGTGGTCTTCACGCCCGGCGTGCCCGACTCCATGTAGTCCTGGGCGTCGAAGTGCGAGCGCGTCGTGTCGGGCGACCCGCAGGCGTGCACGATGGAGAGGTGCCTGTCGTCCCACAGCGGCTTGAGCGGCTGCATGGCCGGGTGCAGGCCAAAGAAACCGTCGAGATCCACCGTCGCGTCGGCGGCGCCTGCCGCGGGGCGGGCGACGGCGATGCTGCCCCGCGAGTCGTAGTAGTCGCGGTCGCCGTGGGGCACGACCATGCTGAGACCGTCGACGGCGCCGCGCTGGAAAATGGCGATGAGGATCTTGGGGCGCGCCGCCCTGCCCTCGGCATAGGCGGTGCGGACCAGGAAGCGCGGGACCGATCCCAATCCGAGAAGCGCCATCGCCCCCGACTTCATGAACGAGCGGCGGGTGCAGAAGTCCATGGCCCCGGCTATCTCCTCTGGAACTCGGGCGAGCCCAGGACGAGAGCCGCCAGCTTTTCCACGTCGGTGTTCGCAGGTCCGCGGTCGTCCCGCGTGGCCCGCGTGATCTCGGGGTCGTCGAGCTGGGCGGCCAGCACGCTTCGCGTCTGGGGCGTCGCCTGCCCGTGGAGGACCGACCGGAGAAGCGCGTCCAGCACCTGGTCCGGCTTGCGCCTGTCCGCCGAGCCCACCGCGCGCGCGAGGTCCACGCGTACTCCGGGAACGCGGTTGGCCGTCAGGCCCAGCGCGAAGTTCATGCGGTTGAGCAGCGCGCCGGTGTTCACCCATGCCTCGGCCACGTCGGGATAGCCCGTCGGCGGCTGCTGCTGGTAGAGGGGCTCGCCGAGCTTGGTCACCTGCTGTGCCAGTGCGTACCCGCCGCCCGGCTGCGGGCCGCCCGAGGCCGGCGGAGCCAGCTCGCCGTCGAGAGCCCGGACCGAGCTCGCCACGACCTCGAGCGGCGTCTTGATCTTGGCGCGGTAGGCCTCGGCCGAGAAGAACTCCGGCGACGTGACGATCGTGACGACGACGCGCCGAATGTCTCCGTCCGTGTCGCGGAAGGTCTGGGCCGCGCGCTCCACGAGGGCCGGCGGCGGCTCGTCGCTCACGAAGCGGCGCACGAGCTTGGTCGCGATGAACCTGGCCGTCGAGGGATGCCGCGAGAGGATGTCGATCACCATCACGCCGTCCTGCTCTCCGCCGCCGGCCGGCACCACGTGGCCCAGGACGCGCTTGGCGCCCTTGTCGTGGGCGCCCGGCCGGAAGATGAAGGTGCCGTGCTCGCGCGGCTTGTCGATCGACCAGCCCGTGAAGGCGCGCGCCACTTCGATGACGTCCTGCTGCGTGTAGCCTCCCTCCACGCCCAGCGTGTGCAGCTCCATGATCTCGCGGGCGTAGTTCTCGTTGAGCCCCCGCTTCTGACCCTTGAGGGGTCCCGTGGGCACGACGAGATCGGCCTTCGTGGACATCCAGTTGTCGAGGTAGAAAAGCATCGCCGGGTGATACGCGGTGGCCAGCAGGAGGTCGCGGAACTTGCCGAGCGCGTGCGACCGGATCGCCGTGCGCTCGTAGTCGGCGATCATCCACTTCACGGCGCCCTTGCGGGCGTCCACGTTGAAGTGGTTGAACCAGAAGTCCGTCATGACCTCCTCGAGCTGCCGCTCGGAGAGCACCGCGCGCGTGAGCTTGGCGGCCTGGAGCTCGACGGGGATCCGGAACGGCCGCTTCTCGAGCGGCGCCACGGTCCGCATCTCCTGCTGGCTCATCTCCCCCGACTGGATCTTGGCGAGAACCTTCGGATCGGGCTCGGGGTACGCGCGGACCAGCTCGGGCACGGGCATCGCCAGCGTGGGAAACGCCTTGAGGGCGGATTCCGCGCGCTCGTCGGGAATCCGTCCCGGCTCCAGCTGGCGCTCGATCCACCGCGAGAGCCCCATCGCCCTCACGCGCTCCACGTCGCCCGGTCGCGGGCCATAGCCCAGACGGTTGAGCGCGTGCATGATCTGCTCGTCCTCGGAGAGCGCGGTCTTCGGCAGCGTAACGCGGACGGCTGGAGGAGGCTCGGGAGCGGCGACACGGACGGCGGGCGCGCCGGCCTGCCTGGACGGCGGCGCGCTCGAGCACGCCGCCCCGGCCAGGACGAGAATCTGGAACACGATCCCGACGCGGACTCTCACCATGGCCTCTCCTGCCCTCTATGACGGCGGGGTGTATCTCTTTGCTTACACCCCTCCAGGCAACATATCAGAGGTAGCCGTAGGAAGACCATCCTCCGTCAACGGTCAGGATCTCGCCGGTGATGTACGATGCAGCCGGCGTCGCCAAAAACACAGCCACTTCGCCTATTTCCTCGGGGGTGCCGATGCGGCCCATGGGAGTCCGCCGGGCGAGCTGCGCAGGATCGATGATGCCCTTGGCGCTCAGCATGGTGATGAACTCCGTCTGGACATAACCCGGGGCTATGGCGTTGACCCGCACCCCGCGGGATGCCCACTCGATGGCCATGACCTTGGTCATCATGTTGAGCCCGGCCTTGGAGACGCAGTACGCGAGGCGCTGGGGAAAGGGCACCGAGCCGTTCATGCTGCTGACGTGGATGATGGCGCCGCTGCCTCTGGCCAGCATGCCCGCCACGATCTCCTGGGTCAGGATGAAGCAGCCGTTGAGGTTGAGGTCCAGCGTGTAGCGGTAATCGGACTCGGCCAGGCTCTCGGAGGGCGCGACGCGCGGCTGCCCCGCATTGTTGACGAGGATGTCGACACGGCCGTCGAAGGCGTCCAGCGACTCTCTCGCGAGCCTCCTCACCTCGTCGGAGCGCGACACGTCGGCGGCCACGGCGACCGCCGAAGACCCGAGCTCGCGCGCCACCCGGGCGCAGTCCTCCGCGCTTCGAGAATTGACGATCACGCGCGCGCCCTCGCGCACGTAGGCGCGCGCGATGCCGAGGCCGATGCCCTTGGTCGAGCCGGTCACGATAGCGTTCATGCCGGAGAGCCTGCCCACGGTCACAGCGAGCCTTTGGACCCCTCTCCCCTCAGGGGAGAGGGCAGGGTGAGGGGTGGTCTCAGGTGACGACGGTGACCTTGATGGAGTCGGCCGAGCGGTGGGCGGCGAAGGCTTCCTGGATCCGCGCCAGCGGGAACCGGTGAGTGACGAGCCTGTCCACCGTGACCGCGCCGGAAGAAAGGAGCCGGATGGCCTCGGGAAACTCGTCCCGGTAGATCATCGAGCCGATGATGCGCAGCTCGCGGCGGACGACCCCGAAGAAATTCACCGTCGAAGCCTCGTGTGGAAGTCCGGTCAGCACCACCCGGCCTCCCGGGTGCGTCAGCTCGAGCGCCTGCTCGACGGCCACGCCCGTCCCGGCCGTTTCGATCACGAGGTCGACGCCCTCGCGCCCGGACAAGGCGCGCGCAGCCTCGGCGGCGCCGCCCGCCCCGCCGGCCGTGAACTGCTCGGCGCCCATCGCTCGCGCGAGATGCTCGCGGTGCTCCGTCCGCCCGATCGCGAGCACGCGGACGCCCCGTGCCTTGAGAACCTGGATGGCGAGCAAGCCGAGCGCTCCCACGCCAAGGACCGCGGCCGACTCCCCGCGCTTCGCCTCACCGCGCGCCACGGCGCGCACCACGACCGCCAGCGGCTCGGCCAGCATGAGCTGGTCGTCGCTGATCTCGGGAGGCGCCGGCCAGCAGCACCGCGCCGGCAGGCACGCCTGCTCGGCGAAGCCGCCATTGACGTCGATGCCGATCGCGGTGCGCGACAGGCAGAGGTTGCGGTTGCCTTCGCGACAGAGCGGGCAAGCGCCGCAGGAATAGTTCGGCTCGACGGCGATCTTTTGTCCGGGCCGGAGCGTCTCCACGCCGGCGCCGACCGCGACGACTTCGCCGATGAACTCGTGGCCCAGGATGAGCGGGTACTGGACGGCGCGATCGCCATTCCAGATGCGGTAGTCGGTGCCGCAGAGCCCGGAGGCGAAGACCTGCACCACCGCCTCTCCGTCTCCCGGGGTGAGCAGCGCCCGCGTCTCGATCCGGATATCGCGGGGCCCGTGGAGCACGGCGGCGCGCATGGCGCTCATCCTACCGACTGTCCTCCCTCACGGCAAGGCGGGCCTGGGCTCACGCCGCGCTGTGACCGCCGTCGAGGAACACGGTCTGGCCCGTCATGTAATCCGAGGCCGGCGAGGCCAGGTACACGACGAGCGGGCCGACCTCCTCGATCCGTCCGGTCCGGCGCGCGGGCACGTCCCGCAGCAGCCGCTCCCGAATCTTGGGATCGTCGAAGGCCTGGCTGTTCATGTCGGTCACGAACCAGCCGGGCGCGATCGCATTGACCTGGATGTTGTAGCGCGCCCACTCGACGGCCAGCGCGCGGGTGAGCGCCATCACGCCACCCTTGGAGGCCGAGTAGGCCGAGTAGCCCGGCAGCCCCGAGGCGCCCAGGACCGAGGCGAGGTTGACGACTTTGCCTGACCTCTGTCCTATGAAGCGGCTCGCGGCGGCGCGGCAGCCGTTGAAGGCGCCCACCAGGTTGACCTCGACCGTCCGGCGAAACTCCTCGGGCGGCATCTCGGCGGCCGGGATGATCGCGGCGATGCCGGAGTTGTTGACCATGATGTCGAGGCGGCCGAGCGTCGCGGCCGCGCGCTCGACGAGGGCTTCGACCTCGGCGTACACGGTCACGTCGGTCGGCACGACGAGCGCGCGCCGGCCGAGCTTTAGGACGCCGCGCGCGGTCTCCTCGAGCTCGCCGACCGAGCGCGACGCGAGCGCGACGTCGGCGCCCGCCTCGGCCAGCGCCAGGGCCATGGCGCGCCCGAGCCCGCGGCTCGCGCCGGTGACGATGGCGGCCTTGCCGTCGAGCCGCAGGGCGCCCAGCACCGGGGTCACTGCCACGCCTGGCTCACTGCCACGCCTCGTTCACTGATAGAGGGCGTCGAGAGCCGCGCGGTGCCGCTCGCTGATGACCTTCCGCTTCACCTTGAGCGTGGGCGTGAGAGCGCCGTTGTCCACGGTGAAGTCCTCGGGCAGGATCGCGAACTTCTTGACCTTGGCGTAGGACTGGAGCTCCGAGTTCTTCGCGTCGACCGTGCGCTGGACGCGCTCGACGATCTTCGGGTGCTTCGCAAGCACGGTGGGGTCGCTCGCCATGATGCCCTGCTCGCGGGCGAACTTCGCGACCTCTTCGGGATTGAGCGTGATCAGGGCGACCGGGTACGGCCGCCTGTCTCCGTGCACCATGGCCTGGCTGATGAAGGGATCGCCCTTGAGCAGATTCTCGATGTTCTGGGGCGCGATGTTCATGCCGCCGGCCGTGACGATCAGATCCTTCTTCCTGTCCGTGATAAAGAGGAAGCCGTCGTCGTCCAGCCGCCCGATGTCACCGGTCGCGAACCAGCCGTCGGGCAGGAAGACCTCGCTGGTGGCCTCCGGCTTCTTGAAGTAGCCCTTGGCGATATTCCCGCCGCGCCCCAGGATTTCACCGTCCGGCGCCAGCTTGATCTCCACGCCCGGCAGCGCCCGGCCGACCGAGCCGAACTTGAAGCTGTCCTCGCGGTTGTTGGTCAGCACTGGGCAGGTCTCGGTCAGGCCGTAGCCCTCGAGGATGAGAATGCCGGCGGCGTGGAAGAACTCGGCGATCTCGCGGGAGAGCGGCGCGCCGCCCGAGACCGCGAAGCGCAGCCTGCCGCCGAGAGCGGCCTGCATCTTCGAGAACACGAGCTTGTCGGCGATCTTGTACTTGACCCCGAGCCCCGCGGGCACGGGCCGCTTGGCCTGCTTGAGCCGGGAGACCTCCTTGCCCACCTCCACGGCCCAGTTGAATATCTTCCGCTTGACCGGGGAGCCGCCCTCGGCCCTGGCCATCGCGCCCGCGTAGACCTTCTCGAAGACGCGGGGCACGCTGCAGATGAAGTGGGGTCTCGTCTCGGGCAAATTCTCCCGGAGCTTGTCGATGTTCTCGGCGAAGGCCGTGCAGAGCCCGCGGTGCACGCCGATGAAGGACTCGAGGCGCGCGAAGGAGTGCGCGAGCGGCAGGAACAGCAGGTGGACGTCGCCCTCGGCGATGCTCGTCGTCTGGGCGGCCGACTCGAGCGCCGAGATGTGGTTGCCGTGGGTCTGGACCACGCCCTTGGGCGGCCCGGTGGTGCCCGAGGTGTAGACGATAGTCGCGACGTCGTCCGGCTTGGTCCCCTCAACCCGGTCCGCCAGCTCCTTCTTGAGCGCCTCCGCGCGCTCCCGGCCCAGCCGCCTGAGCGCGTCCCAGGTGAAAATGCGCGGCGAGGGCTCCTTGCCCTCATAGCCCTGAATCACCACGATCTGCTCGAGCCCCGGCATGGCCTTGTCCACTTCCAGCACCTTGGCGAGCTGTGCCGGATCCTCGACGATCAGCGTCTTCACGCCGGCGTCGTTGACGATGTACTGGATGAGGTCGGGCGGGTACCTCGGGTACACCGGGATCGTGATGCAGCCGGCCGAGAAGACGGCGAAGTCGGCCTGCACCCATTCGGCGCGGCTCGCCGACAGGATGCCCACGGCCTCTCCGGGCCGCCGGCCGAGCGCCACGAGCCCGGCGGACAGCTCCCTGACCGCCTCGCCCACCTCGCGCCAGGTCAGCGTCCGCCAGACGCCGCGGTACTTGAACTGCTGCGCGGGCCGAGCGGAGCTCTTCTCGACCCGGTTCCAGAACATGCGTGGCAGCGTGCTCGGCAGGGCCTCCACGAAGCGGACCTCTTTCGGGCACTTGTATCTCGCGAGCCGGGTCTCGCAGAACGCGATGACCTCCTCGGCCGTCGCCGTCTGCCCGGGCTTGAGCACGACGAAGGCGGCGACCGCCTCGCCCATGAGCGCGTCCGGCACGCCGATCACGGCGGCCTCGGCGGTCTTGGGGAAGCCATAGACCGCCTCCTCGACGTCGCGCGGATAGATGTTGAAGCCGCCGCGGATGATGAGATCCTTCTTGCGCTCGACGATAAACAGGAAGCTGTCCTCGTCGAGCCGCCCCATGTCTCCCGTTCGGAGCCAGCCGCCGCGAATCGTCTTCGCGGTCTCCTCGGGATTCCGGTAGTAGCCGAGCATCACGTTGGGCCCCTTCACGCAGATCTCGCCCACTTCGCCGGTCGGCAGGGCCGTGTCACCGTCGTCGCGGATCGACACCGTCACACCCGGGATGGGCTGGCCCACCGAGCCGAGCTTGCGGACGCCGGAGAAGCGGTGGGCCGTCACCACCGGCGAGGCCTCCGTCAAGCCGTAGCCTTCGAGCAGCTTGCCGCCGAACTTTGCCTCGAAGGGCTCGACGATCTCGACGGGCAGCGGCGCCGCCCCAGAGCCCCACACGCGCATCGAGGAGGTATCGTACCGCGACGCGTCGGGATAGTGCAGGAGGTAGACGAACATCGTGGGCACTCCGGACATGGCCTCGGCCCGGAACTCCTGGATGGTCTTCAGTACCTCTTCCGGGTTGAACCAGCGCAGGAGCGCGCCGCGCGTACCGAGAATGTGCCCCGCGTTCATGACAGTCAAGCCGTAGGAGTGCGACAGCGGCAGGACGCCGACGCCCCAGCGTTCGCGATCGAGCTCGTACAACGAGGCCGAGGCGCGCGCGTTGGACTCGAGGTTGCCGTGGGAGAGCGCCACGCCCTTGGGTGAGCCGGTCGTCCCCGAGGTATAGAGGATGACCGCCAGATCGGACGCGGCCCGCGGCACCGGCTCGAAGCTGTCGGGCTCTCGCGCGATCTCCTCTGTGTACGAACGCAGCTTCCCCTCGCCCCCATCGACGAGGAGCACGTGGTGGAGGCTCGGCAGCACGCCCCACTGACCCTCCACCTTCCAGACCATGTCGGAGGAGGTGATGACGACCTTGGCCTCCGAGTCGGCGAGGATGTGGGCGACCTCGGCATCGCCCAGCAGGAAGATGACAGGCACGATCACGGCGCCCAGGCGCAGGACGCCGCCGTAGCTCTGTATCACCTCCGGGCAGTTCGGCAGCATGACCACGACGCGGTCGCCGGTTTCGACGCCCAGGCGCCTGAGCGCGTGCGCGACCCGGCACGCGGCGCGCTGCTGGTCGACGTTGGTCAGCCGCCGGCCCTCGAACGCGAGCGCCTCGTATTCGCCGAATCGTCGAATGCTTTCGTCGCCGAGCCGCGCCAGTGTCACGGCTTCTTGTCGCACTCCGCCTGGAGTGTCTGGAGCCGGGCGGCCGGCGTCGGGTGCGTGCTCAACCAGTTGGCCCACCCGGGCGTCAGCTGCTCCAGGTCGAGGCGCTCGAGAAGCAACAGCATGGTCGCGCAGCCATGTCCCGGCCTCCCGGGCAGCCGATCGAGGAGCTCCACGGCGTACAGGTCCGCGGCAAGCTCTTCTTCCCGATCAGAGGCGCGGTTGATCCGGAGCGCATCCTCGCTGGATCCATTGGACCCGGCGTTCATCGGAGGCTCCGCCAGACGCCGCACCTGGCGGGTCTCGAAGTGGCCGAGCTGGACATGTCCAAGCTCGTGGGCGAGCGCCGCCTGCAGCTCGGAAGGCTCGAGGTTGCTGAGAGCGCCCGTAGTGATGCGGATGACGAACTTCTTCGGCGGCGCGGGGCCTGCGGCGACGTGAATTCGCCGAACCGACTCGATGGCCAGGCCCACCGCGCAGGACCCGGCAGGACTGCAGATGCCCGACGCCGAGACAAGTGGCGCCAGGACCGCGTCCACCTGCGCCTGCTCTTCGGGGGTCGGCCCACGGAGAACCGGCGGCGGGGCGGCACCCCGAGCCTGCGGCTTGGCGGATGCGCAACCCGCCACCGCTGTGCAGAGGACTGCAATGACCAGAAGCCTCATCAGCCTCTTTCTTTCAGCTATTTAGGGATCAGCCGAGAACGGCCATCACCGTATATCACGACGGCCATGACGCAACGCAATAAAAGGCTTGACCACTATTACGCGGTGCGTTATCTTGTTGCTGTGGGCGATGGCTGATCAGGCCGAATAACAACATGCTTCGAGGGAGGATTCGAGATGACGACGACCATGCAGGGTAGCGAGATGTTCGCTCAGATGACGGGTCGCGCGGTGGAGGCCTTCTCCGTGCTCGCCGACGCGAACCAGAAGATCATGCGCGACCTGGTGGACCTGTCCGCCAGCACCGCCAAGGAAGGCGTCCGGCTCTACGCCGAGCTGTCGGCCTCAGCCGTGGAAGCGCTCAAGGACACCCAGTCCTACCTGCTGAGCCGGCAGAGCCAGCTGCAGGAGGCGCCGCGGGATCCATTCACCGCGTATCAGAAGAGCGTGCTTGATTCGGTCGAGGGCACCCAGAAGGCCTTCAAGCTGCTCGAGAGCAATGCCCAGGCCATGACGCGCTCGGCGGAGCGGCTCCAGGTGACGGCGGAGCAGACCGGGAAGGAAATCCAGGCGACGTTCGCCCAGGTCGCCGGCAAGGTCAAGTCCCTCACGGCAACCCTCGCCTAAGCAGCACGCAGCGGTCTCAGGCGGCGCGCCGGCCCTTCGAGGCTGGCGCGCCGCTTACTTCTCCCGCTTCTTCTCGAGCCGATCCTCGAGCGCGCGCAGCTGCTCGCGGAGCGCGGCCACCTCGCTCTTGAGCGCTTCAGCCTCGCCGGGCGTCTCGGCCTTTTTCTCCGGCTTGCTCTCGCTCGACGTGGACGGCATCCAGCCGGCCCCCGCGCGGGAGGCCAGCTCGCGAAAAACGCGCTCGGCTTCCCGCTGGCTCGACATGATGCCCTCGAGGCTCGACTTCATCGACTTCTGCACGAAGTCCTGCCAGGCCTCGCCGTGCTTGATGAGCTGGTGGAGGAACGCCGTCGGCAGACCTGCGCGGCGGCTGCGCTCGTTTTCGAGGATGATCTGCGCGAGGGTGACGGAGGTCAGGTCCTCGCCGGTGGACACGTCCACCACCGAGATCTCCTTGCCCGCGCGGATGAGCTCCTCGAGCTCCTCCAGGGTGACGTACCGACTTTCCTGCGTGTCGTAGAGCTTCCGGTTCGAGTAGCGCTTGATCACGTACGACATGCTCGAAGTCTAACACCCCGCGTCAACCCCCTCAAGGAGGAGCCGGGCGCTCCTCTGCTATACTCACGCCCCGAATGATGGCTGTGTCTCGACGCCGACGAGGAGGGCTCACATGCAGCTCACAGGACGCACGGCTCTCGTGACAGGCGGCTCGCGCGGCATCGGCCGCGCCATCGCGGTGGCCCTGGCCGAAGCTGGAGCAGACGTGGCGGTCAACTACGTCTCGAGCGAGACGCCGGCCAAGCAGGTCGTCGAACGGATCCACAAGCTCGGCCGAAAGGCCATGTTGGCCCAGGCCGACGTCGCCGACTTTCCAGACACCTTCCGCATGGCGCAGGACGTGCTCAAGGAATTCGGCCACGTCGACATCCTGATCAACAATGCCGGCATCAACTCGGACAAGACCTTCGTGAAGATGGACCACGCCTCCTGGCGCAAGGTCCTGGCGATCAACCTCGACGGCGTCTTCAACTGCACCAAGGTCTTCATCGACCAGATGATCAAGCAGAACTACGGGCGGGTCGTGAACATCACGTCGGTCATCGGCCAGATCGGCAACTTCGGCCAGGCCAACTACGCCGCGTCCAAGGCGGGTGTCGCGGCCATGACCAAGTCGCTGGCGAAGGAATTGGCCGCGAAGGGCGTCACGGTCAACGCGGTCGCCCCGGGCTTTACCGAGACGGAGATGATCGAAGCGATTCCGGAGAAGGTGCGGAACAAGCTGCTCGAGCAGATCCCGATGCGGCGCTTCGGCAAATCCGAGGAGGTGGCGCGCGCCTGCGTCTACCTCTGCTCGAGCGACGGCGACTACATCACCGGCGCCGAGCTCTCCATCAACGGTGGACTTTTCATGTAGTTCGAGTTGAGCCGAAACGACGAGCCGAAGAGTTGGCAGTTCGAGCTGAGCGGCGAAGGCGCGAGGCGAGGCCCGAGTAGGAAGGCGGCGAGGCGAGGGCTGAGTAGGTCGGCGGCGCTCGGTCAGCGGCGGTCGGCCAGCGCCGCGCCTGCCAGGGCCGAGAGCGCCGAGAGGCCCATCATCCCCATCACCGCGGTGCCCTGGGCAGCCCAGGCCCAGGGCCCGAGCGTCCACAGCGACACGAGCCCCGTCCCCGCCTGCGGCCGGACGTATTCCACGCCGGTCTTCGAGGGCATCACCAGCGCCTCGCCGGTCAGCACCTCTTCTCCGCGCTGATTGGTGCACACGGTCTTGAGGCGAACGCGATTGCGCTCGCGCATGGTCTCCACGACTTCCACGCGCGCCGTGATGACGTCGCCGAACAGCACCGGCTTGAGGAACTTGAGATCCTGGGCGAGGTAGATGGCGCCGGGACCGGGCAGCCGCGTGCCGATCACCGCGGAGATGAGCCCGGCGGTCCAGATACCGGGAGCGATGGGCTCCTTGAACATGGTCGTCGCCGCGTAGTCCCGGTCCGCGTGCACGGGGTTGTAGTCGCCGACGGCGTCCACGAACGACGCGATGTCGCCGTCGTCCACGCGCCGCACGATCTGCGCGGAGTCCCCGACCTGGATGTCCCCGATGGTGATCCCGATCATTCACGCTCCTTCTTGGAAGCGGCGGCCAGAGCGTCGAGCCGCGCGAGGACCGCGTCGATGCGATCCTCCACGCCTTCGATTTTCTCCTCGAGCCCGGCAACCTGCTTCGCGAGGCCGATGACCTGGTTGCGGGACGGCAGGCCGAGCGAGGCGACACCGGCTTCCACCTGCTGCTCGGCCGCCTTCTTGACGGGCGCGGCGACAGAGAGAAACCCCTCGAGCTGCTTGCCCATGGCCTGGGCAAAGGCCTCGGTGCCCATCGACTGCTCGAGGACTTTCGACCACGCCGCGATCCACTGGTCGAGGAACTGCTTCCACTGCGTCATGAGGTCGGGGGAGACCGTGCCCTGCGTCATGACCTTGGACCAGGCCTGCATGCCCTGGTCCATGAAGGGCCGCCAGAAGGCCTGGGGATCGACGGTCTGCCCCTGTCCCGCCATCTTGAGCCAGGCCTGCGTGCCCTCGTCCACCTGCTTCTTCCAGAGGTCGAAGAGCTGCTGGGTGCCCGTGTTGTCGGCCATGATGGGGCCTCCTTGCTATGAACGCGCCGCGAGCCAGCTGGAGACCTTCGGCCAGCAGTGCACCGAGGCTCCGCGTCCGGCGATGAGCGAGATGTGCCCGCCCGGGAGCTCGACGTATTCCTTGTCCGTGCTGGACACGGCCTCGATGAGCGGCCGGACGCAGGCCGGCGGGGCGATATTGTCCTCCTTGGCGCCCACGGCCAGCACTGGGCAGCGGATGCTCTTGAGGCGGACCGGCCGGCCGGCCATGGTCAGCTCGCCCTTGATCATGCGGTTTTGCTGGTAGTAGTCCTTGACCCACTGCCTGAAGAATTCGCCCGGGAACGGCAGGTACTCGTTCGCCCACTTGTTGAGCGCGTTGAACCCCGCGACATACTCGGGGTTCCAGAGATTCCACCAGAGGTTCAGGTTGGTCGACAGCTCCATCGTCGGCTTCAGCAGCTTGAAGCCCATCTTGACCATGTCGGCCGGAATCGCGCCCAGCGTGTCGACGTACTTGTCCGCATCGAAGTACTTGGCGTCGAGCCAGAGGCCGAAGAGTCCCACCTGGCTGAAGTCGACGGGCCCCGCCATGTCGACGTAGTTCTTCAGTGGGAACGCGGGCGTGCTGGCGAGCCACGAGAGCGACAGCGGCGCGCCCATGCAGTAGCCCAGCACCGACATCTCCGTCGCGCCCGAGCTCTCGAGTGCCTTCCGCGCCAGCCGCGGCAGGATCCTCGTCACGGCGTGCTCGAGCGTCAGGCCGTTGTCCTCGGGCCCGAACACGCCCCAGTCCACGAGGTAGAAGTCGAAGCCCTCCGCGGTCATGTGCTCAATGAACGAGCCCTTGCGCATGAGGTCGAAGATGTACGGACGGCTGATGCCGAGGTTGGGGACGAAGAGAAGGGGCGTGCGGACCGTGCGCTTCGAGGCGTAGCGCCAGAGCTGCGACTTCCCGGTGCGGTAGATCGACTCGCGCGGCGTGGGCCCGACGTCGGGCTCCTTCGGGTTCATCACCATCTCGCTGAAGTGCTTCATACGCTGTGCGTTCCTGCGCATCTCTTCCTGCCAGCGGGCCAGCATCTCCGGCGACATCGCGGGCATGTCGGGCGTCATCGTGAAGAGTTCGTCTTTCATCAGCGCAGTGCACCTCGTTGGGCGTGACGTCGACCGCTCTTCTTGATACGCTACACCGGACTGACGCTCCGCGTCAACAGAATCAGGCCTAAGCGCGGCTCTCCCTCCGGCCGCCCGGAGGGAGAGGACGCGGCGTGCGCCGGCTAGGCCTGAAAGAGGCTGCCGAGCTTCATGGCCAGCCCCATGTCGCCCTTGAGCTTGAGCTTCCCCGACATGAACGCCATCTGGCCGTTGAGCTTGCCGCCGATCATGTCGAGCCAGTCGGCCGACGCCATGGTGATGGTCAGATCCGCGGCCGGAGCCGGACCCGAGTTGACAGCGCAGGCGCCGTCCTTGATGACGGCGTGCCAGGTGCCGCCGCCGTCGCCGCTGATATCGTACTGGATCGTCTTGTTGATCCCCGCGGCGCTCGAAGCCTTGAACTTGGACGGCATCAGGTCGAAGGTCTCTTTTACTGTCGGCATGGTGACTCCTCTCTCGTGGTCTAAAAGGTGAACAGGTCCATCCCGCCCGTCACGGTCAATACCGCGCCCGTGATGTAGCGCGCGCGCTCGGAGCACAGGAACGTGATCGCGTTCGCGACGTCTTCCGGCTGCCCCTCCGCCTGCAGCGCCACGCGCTTGACCATCCGCTCGTACATGGGTGACAGGTTGGCGTTCGGCCCGATGATGCCGGGCGCGATGACGTTGGCGGTGATGTTGTAACGGGCGCCCTCGAGGGCGACCGACTTCGCGAAGCCCACGAGGCCCATCTTGCCCGTGGAATACGCGGTCTGCCCGAACCCGCCCATGAGCCCGGCGATCGACGCCATGCAGATCACGCGCCCCCACTTGCGCTCGCGCATCCCCGAGAAGACCGCCTTCGTGACGTTGTAGGTGCCCGTGAGGTTGACCTGGAGGTTGAAATCCCAGTCGCTGTCCTGCATGTCCTTCAGCTGGCCGAGCGTATAGATGATGCCCGCGTTGTTGACGCAGATGTCGACGGGGCCGACTTCGGACTGCGCCCGGGCGATCGTGTCCGCGAGCTGCGGGCGGCTCGTGATATCCGCCTCGTAGCCTTTCGCCGACCCGCCCTTGTCGACGATCTCCTTGGCCGTTAGGGCGGCGCCCTCGGCGTTCAGGTCGAGGACGATGATCTTGCAGCCCTCCGCCGCGAGCGCCAAGGCGTCGGCCTTGCCCAGGCTGCGGGCCCCGCCCGTGACGAGCGCGACGCGCCCCTTGATGCCGAGATCCATCGCTATCTGCCCTTGAACTCTGGGGAGCGCTTCTGGAAGAAGGCCTGTATGCCCTCTCCGGCGTCCTCGGTCTTGAGCACTTTGTCGAATGCGCGCGTCTCGATCTCGAGGGCCTGGTCGATGGAAGCGTGGTAGCCGTCGTCGACCGCTTCGATGATCAGCCGCGTGGCGACCGGCGGCCGCTTCACGATCTCCCGCGCCAGCGCCTTGGCGTCATTGAGCGTCTCGCCTTCCTTGGAGAGCCGATTGACGAGGCCGATGCGGTGGCACTCCTGGGCAGGGATCTGCGTGCCCAGGATCAGGTGCTCGAGCGCCAATCCCCGCCCGACGAGCCGGGGGAGGCGCTGCGTGCCTCCGTAGCCCGGGATGATGCCCAGGTTCGACTCGGTCTGTCCCATCCGGGCGGTGTCCTTGAGAATGCGGATGTGACAGGCCATGGAGATCTCGCAGCCGCCGCCCAGCGCGTGGCCGTTGATGGCCGCGATGACGGGCTTTGGGAAGCGCTCGATGCGGCGGAGGATGGAATTGCCGAACCGGATGAACGACGCCACGTCCGGACCGGAGAACGCCGAGCCGAGATCGGCCCCGGCGCAGAAGATCTTCTCTCCGGCGCCCGTGATGATCAGGCACTTCACCGCCGGATCACTCTCGATCTCCGAGAGCGCAGCGCCCAGCTCCCGCATGAGCGCCTCGCTGATGGCATTGGCGGGCGGGCGGTTGAGGGTCAGGACCGCGAAGCCTTCCTCGCGGCCGAGGATCATGGTCTCGTACGGCATTGACGGTCTCCTATGACGGGGAAACGGCGACGCCCTGCAGGAAGATCTCTGCGACGGCACCCGCGGTGTCGACGAGCTGGTAGCCGCGCCGGCCGAGCACCCAGGACGTCGCCACCTGGTCCATGGCTCCGAAGAGCATCTTGGTCGCGACCTTCACCGGCAGCCCGGAGCGGAAGCGTCCCTCGGCCACGCCCTCTTCGAGCACGGAGCCGATGAGGGCGAAGTAGGCGCCGATCTCCTGGCTGGAAGCGCCGCGGAAGAACTTCTGTCCCTGGCGCAGCTCGACCTGCACCACTTCGGCCAGATCGGGATTGTCCTCGAGGATGCGGAAATGCAGCGACACGAGGCGGCGCACCTTGCTGGCGGCGTCCGGCTCGACGGCTATGGCCTTGCGCACGGTGTCGACGAAGTCGGCCATCTTGTCGCGGAACAGGGTGACGAGGATGTCGTCCTTGGTCTTGAAGTAGAGATAGATGGTTCCGGCCGCGATCCCGGCCTCGCGCGCGATGTCGGACACGCGCGAATTGTAGTAGCCCTTGCGGGCGAAAACCCGCACGGCGGCTTCGATGATCTGCTGCGGCTTGTCGGGATCACGCATGGCGGATGACTGAACCGCCGTTCATTCTACGTGCGGGCAGATGGCGGGTCAATCTGGTTTTGGGCCAGTTTTCGGCCGGTTTTCGGCGGCCGCGGGTCAGTTGCGGGGAACGAGGAGCGAGTCGACGTAGGCGCGCAGCCGTGCGAAGTCGTGGACGGCGAGGTTGGCGAAGACCAGCACGGCGCCTCGAGCGTCCACCTCCCAGACGACCGCGCGGATGCGCATCGGGCCCTGCGAGTCGTTCGGAGTGACCCTGACCGCGACCATGTCCCCAGGCGTCAACCGTTCCTGGGTAGTGACGCGCGCGCCCACCGCGGACAGGTCCACGGTGTGTCCGCCGGTCGTTCCCGTGTGCCCCTCGATCTGCACGGGCAGCTCGACGCCGACACGCTCGGCCCGGCGCCGGAGATCCCAGGTGGGCACGAAAGCCTTGACGCGTTCGGCCGCGCCGACGGGCAGCTTGCCGAAATCCACGCCGATCCCGCCGGGGTCGCGCCGCACGACCTCGGCGGCGATCTCCAGCTCGCCTCCGTCGCGCGGCAAGGTCACCCGGAGCTTCACGGCTTCGCCGACCGCTACATTTGAGTTAACGCGGATCTTCATGCCCGAGAGGCTGACGTCGATGACCTCGCCGGTCACGAGGCGACCATCGGAATCCTCGACGATGGCGGGCCACGGCCCGCTCACCCGCGGGTTGCGCCGGCGCTCGCGACCGGTCGGGGCCTCATCGCGGACCTCGGGATCGGACCCAGGCCGGATCGGGGGATTCATAAGCTACTAACTTGACTGGCTTGGGTCCCCCCTGTCAAGTTTGGCCGGACGACTTGTTCGCCCCCTGCGGACGCGCTGCCTTGACCCCCCAGTACGGGCCGCGTAGCATGCGAGCGCATGGCGATCAAATACCGGATCGGGATCATGCCCGGCCCGTGGCCGGCCGGGCGGGAGGGCGGCCAGTTCCTCTTTACTCTCGCCGATTTCTGCGAGAAGAGCGACATCGACTCGATCTGGCTGTCTGATCGGCTCTCATCGCTTGCTCCGGTGCCCGAAGTCATGACCTCGCTGGCTGCCATAGCGGCACGGACCCAGAAGCTCAAGTTCGGCCCGAGCGTGCTGGTTCTTCCCTACCGCACGCCGGTCGTCGCGGCCAAGGAGATGGCCACGGTCGACTGGCTGTCGCAGGGGCGTCTCTTTCCGGCCGTCGGCGTGGGCGTCGAGCTGCCGCGCGAGTTCGACGCTTCAGGCGTGCCGTTCAAGGAGCGCGGCCGGCGGACCGACGAGGCGATCAAGGTCATGCGCCTGCTCTGGACCCAGGACGAGGTGTCTTACCAGGGCGAGTTCTTCAAGCTCGACCGGGTCACCATTTTTCCCAAGCCGTGGCAGAATCCGCCACCCATCTGGATCGGCGGCAAGAGCCCAGTCGCGCAGAGGCGCACGGCGCGGCTCGGCGACGGCTGGATCCCGTCCTTCATCACGCCCGAGGAGTTCCGGGTCGGCGTGGCCAGCGTGCTGGACCTCGCGGCCGCCGAGGGGAGAGAGGTCCCCGAGGATCATTTCGGCACGCTCATCAACTACGCGGTGGCCCCGAGCGAGGCCGAGGCGCTGGCTGCGGCGCAGCCCTATATTCCGCGCGGCCGGGTGGACGAAGCGACGATGCGCGCCTGCACGGCCTTCGGACCCGTCGAGGCCCTGGCCTCGCGCGTCGAGGAGTACGCCAAGCGCGGAGGCTCGAAGTTCATCCTGCGCCCGCTCTGCCCGCCTTCGCTCATGCTCGAGCAGCTCGCTTTCGCGGCCGAGCACGTCATTCCCGAATTCCACGCGCGATAGCGGCTCCGCGCCCCTCCACCGCCGCTCCTCCGCCGCCGCTCCTCCGATTGACGCGCCCGGGCGCTAGGCGCGCGCCAGTATTTCTACGAGCAGGGCGGGATCGATATTGCCTCCCGACAGGACTATGCCGACGCGGGAATCCTTGGGCATCGGGAGCCTGCCGGCGAGCACGGCGGCAGCGGGGACGGCTCCGGTGGGTTCTACGAGGATCTTGCAGCGAAGCAGGAGGAAGCGCACAGCCTCTTCGATCTCCTTGTCCGAGACCAGCAGGACGTCGTCGAGGTTCCGCTTGTTGATCGGAAAGGTCAGCGCGCCCGGCGAGAGATTGCGGATGCCGTCGGCGATGGTGGGGGGCGGCGCGATCGTTACCCGCTCGCCCTTTCTGAACGACAGGTACGTGTCGTTGGCCGTGTCCGCCTCGACCCCGTAGATTCTCGCCGCCGGACGGAGCGCCTTCGCCACCGTGCTGCAGCCGGCCATGAGCCCGCCGCCGCCCATGGGCGTCAGCAGCGCGTCCAGATCCGGAACCTCTTCCATCAGCTCGAGCGCCGCGGTTCCCTGCCCCGCCATGATCGCGGGATCGTCATACGGCGGGACGAGGATGCGGCCGGTCTTCGCCACGAGGTCCCGCGCGCGGACCTCGCGATCCTCCGTCTGCCTGTCGTAGTAGACCACCTCGGCGCCATAGCCCCTGGTCGCCGCCACCTTCAAGGCCGGCGCGTCCGTCGGCATCAGGACGATCGCCGACGCTCCCGTGATCCTGGCGGCGAGGGCCACGCCCTGGGCGTGATTGCCCGAGGAGAAGCCGGCCACGCCGCGCGCGCGCTCCGCGTCGCTGAGCGTCAGGAGCTTGTTGAGCGCGCCGCGAATCTTGAAGGAGCCGGCCCGCTGGAGGTTTTCGCACTTGAAAAAAACGCGGCAGCCGCACCGCTCGTCGAATGAGCGGCTCGTGACGACCGGCGTGCGGTGGATGCGGCCCTTCAGCCGGGCGGCGGCGGCGCGGATGTCCTCGATGCCGATGGCGCTCATCAGCCGCGATTATAGAGTACCCGTCGCCGCGCGGGGTATACTTCGCATATGCGAACGCTTTCCGCGCTCATCGTCGCCGCGCTGCTGCTCCAGGGCTGCACGCTCGTCAACGTCGATCTCCAGCCGCGCATCCACGCGCTCGAGGAAGAAACGGTCGAGGGCAAGGGCAAGGCCAAGATCCTGCTGCTGGACGTCTCGGGCGTGCTCTCGGACGAGACGGGGGGCCTGGTGCTGGGCACGCCCCCTCCGCGTGTCCCGATCGTGGCGCGCGTCCGCGAGGAATTGCAGAAGGCGGAAGAGGACGACAACGTCAAGGCGCTGATCGTGCGCATCAACAGCCCAGGGGGCACGATCACGGCGTCCGACCTCATCTATCATGAGATCGACACGTTCAAAACCCGGCGCAAGGTTCCGGTCGTCGCGGTGACGATGGACGTGGCCGCGTCGGGCGGCTACTACGCCGCGCTCGCCGCCGACACCATCTTCGCCTTGCCCACGACGGTCACGGGCTCCATCGGCGTGATCATGCTGACCGTCAATGCCCAGGGCCTGATGGAAAAGATCGGCGTGGCGCCGCTGGCGATCAAATCGGGCGAGATGAAAGATGCCGGCTCGCCGTTCCGGACGCTGACGCCTCAGGAGCGCGCCGTCTTCCAGACGGTCATCGACGACATGTACGGACGCTTCGTGACGCTGATCGCGCGCTCGCGCAAGATTTCCGATGACCGCGTGCGCGCGTTCGCCGACGGGCGGATCTACACGGCCGGGCAGGCCAAGGCCCTCGGCCTGATCGACGAGATCGGCTACATGGACGCCGTGGTGGCGGCGGCCCGAAAGGCGGCCGGCGTGGAGGAAGCGCGCGTCGTCATGTACCAGCGTCCCAAGGACTACCGGGCCAACTACTACTCGGTCGCGCCCGCTCCCACGCCCGGCCTCGCGGCCTCGCTCCAGCAGCTGACGGCGGTCGTCAGCGGCTCGGGACCCCGCTTCCTCTACCTCTGGTGGCCCTGAGCCGCTAGGCTGCCGACAGCCTGTCACGTGCGGGGCGGCGGAACTCGGAACGGCGTGTGGCAGGAGCCGCAGGCGACGCGGCCGTAGTCCTTCATGATGTCGGCGACGGCCTTGTCGTCCTTGGCCTTCGAGGCGTCCCGCAGCCGCTCCGACCAGATGGCGAGGTTCTTCGCGGAGGCTTCGAACTCTGGCCAGCGCTGCCACGCCTCCGGCCTGACCTTGCTCGTCTCCGTGAGCGACCCCTCGGGAAAGAGCGAGGGAATCTGAAGCGCCGTAATGGAGAGCACCTCGGCGTCGACGGCGATGCCCGCGATGTTACCCGCCTTGTATTTCTCCTGGATGTCGGCGAAAGCGGCGCCCTGCAGCTTCATGATGCGCTGCCGGTCGACCACCACGTCACCGGTGCCGACCATTCGCTGCTGCGTTCCAATGGTACAGGCGGCCACAGCCGTCCCCCCAAGCGCGGCCAGCACGATGCTGCGGCGGAACGTTGCACGTCGGGTCATGTCATCTCCTTTGGAGGTGGTGTGCCGCCCCTACTCGATCTTGTTCTTCACCGCCGGAATGCTCTTGAGGTATTTCGCGACGGCCTGGAGATCCCCCTTCGTCAGGTCCTTGTAGCCGGCCAGCGTACCGTCGATCATCTCGCCCATGAGGCCGCCCGCCACGTCGCCGTCAGGCCGGTTGCCCGTGCCAAGGTACGTCACGATCTGCTCCTCGGTCCAGTCCCCCAGTCCCGTCGCCCTGTCCGGGGTGATATTGGGAGCCAGCTGACCCTCGGGCCCAGTCTTCTTGGGATTGCCGGCGAGGAAGCGTGAATTGTCCAAGGCCATGGTCATCGCCGAACGCGGCGTGTGACACTCGCCGCAGTGACCGACGGCACGAGAGAGATATTCTCCGCGAGCGACCCCGGAGAGGGGCGCCGCTGGCGGCGGCGTCTCCTTGGCCGCGAACGTCATGAGCCAGGCCGGAAGGAAGAGGCTTTCGAACAGCGGGATCGAGATCTTCCTCGGCGTATTGGGCCTGTTGACCGGCGGGACGGTGCGGAGGAAGGCGACGAGCGCCTTCAAGTCATCCTCGGCCATGCCGTTGTACGAAGTGTACGGGTGCACCGGCACGATGCGCTCGCCGTTGGGCCGCCTGCCGAGCCGGATGGCTGTCATGATCTGCTCGTCGGTCCAGCCGCCGATGCCCGTCTTGATGTCGGGCGTGATATTGCTCGAGTACACGGTGCCGAAAGGCGCGTCGTACTTCCTGCCGCCCGCGTTCGCGGGCCCCTTCGCCACGGTGTGGCAGCCACAGCCGCCGGTGGCGCCGAAGATATACTTCCCTCGGGCGATTTCTTCCGGCGTGGCGGCGAAGGCGGGCGCCGCGAAGAGCAGCAGGAGCAGCACCGCGCAAGCCGCTAGAGTAGCCATGGCCCTACTGCAAACACCCCACCACACGAGCAGGTTCCCGGCCCTTACCGCAGCGGGGGCTTGCCGCCGTAGGCGACGTAGTCCTGCTCCTCGTTCCAGAGCACCCAGAGGCCCTCGCCCTCCTCCCGCGTGATCTTGCGGTTCTCGGCGGGCGGACCCGAGGCCGGCACGAGCACTTCCTGCTGCTCGGGCAGGTTCCGCTCCCACATCCCGGCCGGACCAACCCCACGGACGACGGCCATGCCGTGGTACGTGCGCACGATCACCGAGCCGTCGCGGTTGAGGCGGAAGCCCACGCCGCCGTTCCGCACGGCGACGCGCGCCGGCGCTGCGAGCACTTCGACGGGCGCGAATGCGTGGACTCCCGGTGTCACCGACACCCAGAGCCAGCCGCGATCGAGGCGCACCACGACCGGCTGCAGGAGCGCATTGCCGGGAGCGAGCGGAGGCAGGAGGAAAACCTGGGTCAGCGCCGCAAGCCGTATGGAGTGGCCGCCGCCGGTCCTGAGCGTCGCCCGGACGGACGGGCTCGTTCGCAGGCCGTCGCCCTCGCGAAGCTCGTCGCGCAGGTCCGCGACGGTCCACTTGAGGTCGCCCTTCCTGAAAAACTCGGCCTTGCCCGTCAGGGTGACGATGGTGGCCGGCAGCTCCGAGGGCTGGGCGTGGGCGGTTGCCGCGCTCACCAGGAGCGCCGCCACGACCGAGGCACCTCCGCACGCGCGCAGGATCATGACTTCCCTTTCCTGGCTAGCGCCCCGTCCACTTGGGCGGGCGCTTTTCGAAAAAGGCCTTGATGCCTTCTCTGGCGTCGTCGGACAGCGCGAGGCCCTCGGCACGAGCCGGCTCACCAGCCCCATCTCGTAGGCTTCGCCTGCGCTCACCTGCTCGCCCGAAAGGATCATGAGCATGGCGCGCTTGCGTCCCACGCTCCGGAGGATGGGCGCCATCACGATGAACGGCAGCAGCCCGATCTTGATCTCCGGCAGCCCGAACACGGCGTCATCGGCGGCGGCGACGATGTCGCAGCCGGCCGCCAGGCCGCAGCCCCCGGCCAGCGCGAAGCCGTGGACCTTGGCGATGATCGGCGTCTTCATGCGGGCCATGGCCTCGAGAATTCTCGCCAGGCCGCCGAAGGACTCGCGCGCCTGGAGCGTCGT
>WNGE01002245.1_pt1 | contig 23856 bp, 19 predicted proteins | sample 5400651 | NCBI WGS metagenome assembly WNGE01 (sample SAMN13153370, study PRJNA577476) | soil metagenome | isolation source: 60 cm soil or saprolite under grassland replicate 2 | place: USA:California | collected 2016-06-15
GCAATAATCGGCGGCGGCCGAGTCGGCCTGTTCCGAGGCGAGGTCGCGGCTCGGCACCCGCAGGTCGACTTCATCGGGCTGGCGGAGCTGAAAGCCGATCGCGCCAAGGAGGGCGGCGCAAAGATTCGCGCCGACTTCGTCACCTCCGACTTCCGCGAGCTGCTCGCGCGGCCGGAAGTGACCGCGGCGATCGTTTCCACCGACGAGCATCTGCACGTCGATCCCATTCTCGGGGCGGTCGAGCGCGGGCTGTCGCTGCTGATCGAGAAGCCGCTCGCGACCGGGCTGGCCGATTCCGAGCGCGTGCTCAAGGCGATCCAGAAATCCGGAGTCGATGCGGTGGTCGGCTATACGCAGCGGTTCCGCCGGCGCTGGCTGGTGGCAAAGGAAAAGGTGAGGTCGGGGCAGCTGGGCGATGTGACCCTGGTTACCTCGCGGGCGTTCATGAACCGGCTCGTGGCGCTCGACAACTACCGGCGCACCGACGATCCATCGCAGATCTCCCCGATGGTCATTTCGGGAACGCACGCCCTCGACATCGTCATGTGGATGATGGAGGCGAAGCGCCCGGTCGAAATCTACGCGCGCTCGGTGGACAAGGCGCTGGGACCCCTGTGCAAGGGCATCGACGCGACCGCCGGCGTGATCACCTTCGAGGACGGCAGCCTGTACCACGCCTCGATCTCGTGGGCCTTGCCGATCGTCTGGCCCGGGGCGGTCTACAGCCTGGAAGTCGGCGTGGTCGGCACCGAGGGCGTGCTCACCATCGACGACACCCACCGGGATATCGTGCTCGCGACGAGCAAAAGTTCTGGCGAGGGTTACGCGCCCGATTCTGCGCGCCGCGTCGACTTTCTGGGGAGTTACCCGCCGGGCGATATCGCTCTCGGAGAGCTGCGCGGCCCCATGCGCGAGGAGACCGAACAATGGCTGAACCGCCTCGCGATGGGCCTCGCGACGCAGCACGCCACCGCGGTGGAGGCGCACAACCGGCTGATGCTCACCAAGGCCTTCGATCTTTCCGCACGGTTGAGGCGCGCCGTACCGCTTCCGATTGCGGCCGAGGACGAGAAGGCGCGCGGGGGCCTGCGGGCGGCGGGATAAAACGAAGCGTGAAGGAGGAGAGATGGCAAAGCTGAGATCGACGGTGTGGGTCGCGCTCGCGGCGCTGTTGTGCCCGGCGCTTTCGCTTGCGCAGGGCAGCTATCCGAATCGAGCGATCAAGATCGTCATTCCGTTTGCGCCCGGAGGCGCGTCGGATTTCGTCGGCCGCATCATGCAGCCGCGCCTTGCAGAGCTGCTCGGCCAGCAGATCGTGATCGAAAACCGCGGCGGAGCCGCCGGAACCATAGGCACGGAGATCGCGGCCAAGTCGGCTCCGGACGGCTACACCCTCTTTCTGGGCAACGTCGGCACGGTGGCGATCAATCCCGCGGTGTTCACGAATCTGTCCATCAACAACCTGAGGGATTTCATCCCGGTGACCCAGGTGGTCGATGTGCCGGGCGTGCTTATCGTGCACCCGTCGGTTGCGGCCAACAGCGTCAAGGAACTGGTCGCTTATGTGAAGGCGAATCCGGGCAAACTGAACTATGCCTCGCCCGGGAGCGGCAGCCAGAACCGCCTGGAGATGGAGCTTCTCAGGATGGCCGAAGGAGAAATGGACATGGTGCACGTGCCCTACAAAGGCGGAGCGGGTCCCGCGGTGACCGGCCTCGTCGCGGGCGAAACGCAGATGATGTTCAGCACGGTGTCCTCGGCCATGGGCTATATCAAGGGCGGGCGGCTGAAGGCGCTGGCCGTAACCAGCACCAAGCGGCTGGAGCCGCTGCCGGAGGTGCCGACCATGAGGGAGTCCGGCTATCTCGACGGATCCTCTGGCTCGTGGCAGGGCGTGCTCGTTCCGGCGGGCACATCTCGCGCGGTCGTGGATCGGTTGTTCGAAGTGCTGGTGCAGACCATGAAGACGCCCGACGTCATCGAGCGCCTCGCCAGAGGCGGGGCCGAGGCGGTGACGAGCGCCTCGCCGAAGGCGTTCGTGGACTTCATCGCGGCTGAAACGAAGCGCTGGGGCAAGGTGGCGAAGGAAGCCGGCGCAACCGTGGACTGAGCGAAATCGCATTCTCATAACTGGACCGAACCTGGAGACCAAGCATGGCGAATTTCGGCATTGCGGGGCTGGACTGGCAGCAGCGGATCAACTGGGACCGGCTGCGCAAGTATCGTCTCGAGCGCGCGCGCGAGCGCATGAAGGCGGCTGGCCTCGGCGCGATGCTGCTCATGTACGACGAGAACTGCCGTTACGTCACGGGCACGCTCACTCCCGGCTGGAACCGCTTGAAGCCGGGGCTGCGCTACGCGCTGCTCTGCGGCGACGACGCGCCGGTGCTGTTCGAGCAGGGCGATCTCGGGTTCCAGATCGAGCGCCACTCGCCCTGGATCCCGAAGGACCACGTGCGCTGGTCCTACGCCTGGATCAAGGGCGCGGCGGGCCCCGCGTCGCTGTCGCAGGTGAAGAAGTTCACCAACGCGATCAAGCAGGAGATGAAGAAGGCCGGCGTCGAGGGCAGGAAGCTCGGCGTGGACTTCGTCGACATCAACATGATCCAGGTCTTCAAGGACGAAAAAATCGACTGGACCGACGGGATGACGCCGATGATGGAGGCGCGCGCGGTCAAGAACGTGGACGAGCAGGAAGCCCTGCGCATGGTCGGCGCGATCGGCGACGCCGCGCATTGGGAGTTCATGAAGTTCTTGAGGCCCGGCCTGACGGAAAACAAGCTGACCGCGCACATCATGGAGTTCCTGTACTCGGTCCCGGGCATGGAGGACGTCGAGGACGTGATCGTCTCCTCCGGCCCCAACACCTGGCCGAACTGGCGCAATTTCTCCGACCGGATCATCAAGCCGGGCGACATCGTGTTCATGGACTTGGCCGCTCTCACCTGGAACGGCTACAAGTCCTGCTACTACCGCACCTACTGCGCCGGGAAGGAACCGACCCAGGAACAGAAGGACGTCTACGCGACCGCGCTCAAGTGGCTCTACGATTCGATCAAGGCGGTGAAGGCCGGCACCACCACGCGCGAGATCGCCTCGAAGTGGCCTTCGGCCAAGGAAGCCTGGGGCTACGCCGAGGAAGACCAGGCGGCGGCCAACCTCTGGGGCCACGGCCTGGGCCTCGCCCAGTACGACCAGCCGGTCATCTCGCGCATCTGGTCGCTCGATCACCCGGTCGAGATCAAGGAGGGCATGGTGTTCGCGCTGGAGACGCAGCACGGCAAGATGTACGAGTGGGGCGTGCGCATCGAGGAAATGCTGATCGTGCACAAGGATCGCGTCGAGATCATCTCCAGCTTCCCGGTCGAGAGAATCACCGTCGTCGATCCGATGCCCGGCTACTCGACCCTCGCGGGCCGTTGAAGATCCCGTCCTCAGTCAACCAGGGAGGTCGTCATGGATGCGAAAAAATGGCTGGCAGCGTTGTCGGCGGTCGCGGCACTCGCCGCGACCGGGTGCGCGCAGCAACCGCCGGTCGCGCAGCAGCCGCCTGTCATGGAGGCGGTGATCGGCAACAACTTCGGCCATTTGCCGATGTTCGTGGGCGTCGAGAAGGGACTGTTCCAGAAGCACGGCGTCGACCTGAAGCTCAAGGTCGTCAACACCGGCACCGACATGGTCAATTCCATGCACAAGAACGAGGTCCAGTTCGGCGACATGAGCGTGACGACTTTTCTCAAGGCGCGCCACGCCGGCGCGCCTTTCCTCGTGGTCGGCATGATCATGAACGACGCCACCACGGCCTTCGCCGACCAGCCGCTCGCGATCGTCGCGCGCAAGGGCTCGGGGATCGCGAAAGTCGAGGACCTGCGGGGCAAGCGCGTCGGCCTCGCCAGGGAGCAGACTTCCGACGAGTACTTCAAGATGGTACTCGCCCGCCGCGGGATGAAATACGAGGACGTGACCATCGAGAACATCATGGCCCCGCCGGCGCTCGGGCCCGCGCTCGCCGAAGGGCGGGTCGACGCGGTGGTCTCGTGGGAGCCTTACAACGTCATGGCGATGTCGCGCGCGCCCGATTCATACGAGGTCCTGCGCGGCGGCGGCCATCTCTCCTACATGATGATCGCGACCGTCCACGACCCGATGCTCCAGGACAACCCCGGGCTCATCCAGAGCTTCGTGAACGGCCTGGCGGCGGCCTCCCATTACACGCGCCAGCACCGGGCGGAAGCGGTGGAGATCTTCGCGAAATGGGTCCCGGGCGTGAACCTCGAGGTGGCGCGCAAGGCGATCCAGCACATCAGCTTCGACCCGCGCATGTCGCGCGAGAGCCTGCGCGCCTTCGAGAACGCGCAGAACGATCTGCTGAAGCTCACCATCAAGAACGCACGGCCGTTGACGATCACCGACGTCGTGTTGACGCGCTTCACCGAAGCCGCGCAGAAAGCGCACCCCGAGTATTTCTCGGACCTGCCGCCCCTCGCCCGATGACGCGCGAGGAACGAATCCCGCGGCCGGCGGCGCATCGGGCGGGGGACGGGTGAGAAGCGAAATGCGCACGGCGATGCTCCAGGCGCCGAGAAAGCTCGAAGTCATCGAGCGGCGCAAGCCCGAGGCCGGCCCCGGCGAAGTGGTCGTGCGCACCGCGGCGACCGCCGTCTGTCACACCGACCTCTCGATCTACACGGGCGAGCACCCGGGCGTGCGCTACCCGGTGGTGATGGGACACGAGTCGACGGGCGTGATCGACTCGCTCGGCGAGGGTGTATCCGGGCTGACATCCGGGCAGCACGTGCTCATCAACCCGATCATCGCCTGCGGACAGTGTGACCAGTGCGTGCGCGGGGCCGCAAACCTGTGCCGCAACGCGGGACTCTTCGGCCGCGAAGTCGAAGGCTCGCTCAGCCAGTACGTGAAGTTGTCCTCACGCTACCTTCACGCGCTGCCGCCGAGGCTGCCGCTCGACGCGGCCACCCTCATCGAGACGCTCGCCACGGTGCGCCACGCGCAGCATCGCGTGGGCGTGTCGACCGCCGAATCGGTGGTCGTGCTCGGTCAGGGCGCGGCGGGGCTTTTGCACACGCGGCTTGCCGTGCTGACCGGAGCGAGGCCGGTGATCGCGGTGTCCCGCACCCGGTGGAAGCTCGACATGGCCGAGCGCATGGGCGCCCACCACATCATCGAGGCGCCGGTCGAGAAGGCGGTCGAGGAAGTGCGGCGTCTCACCTCAGGCAAAGGAGCCGACGTGGTCATCGACGCCGCAGGAAGCGCGGAAACGCTCCGCACGGCGATGGACATGCTGCGCCCGGGCGGACGCTTTTCGGCCTTCGCCGTGAGCCACGAAACAGTGCGCGGCTTCAGCACTTTCCCGCTCTACTTCGGCGAGATCAGCATCATCGGCTCACGCGCGCTCGTCCCGCAGGACATGGCGCCCTCGATCGATCTGGTCGCCTCGGGAAAAGTCGACGTCTCGGGCTTCGTCACCGCCACCTATCCGCTCGACGCCGCCGCGGAGGCGTTCCGGGAGTACGAGGCGAATCCCGGGAAGATACTGAGGATCGTGATCGATTCGAGGGCGTAGGCTGCGTGACCTGCTATTGGCCCTACACAGGATCTATCTATCCCGAGAAGGGCGCGTCGGCGAGCCCGGGCACGCGCCTACTTTCCGGGCTTCGCGCCGCGGGTGAGCGATGGATCGGCCGGGACGGCCATGATCCGGCCCGCATCATCCAGCTGCGGCACCCCATAAGCGGCGAGTATCGCCTGGATACGGGGGCGGTTCGTCTCGATCAGCCGCTCGATCCTGTCCTTCCACTCGCGCTCGCCGAAGCGCACGCCCATGGCGATGCGAAAGTCGAACTGAATCTCCGGGGTCGGCCCGAATGGCACGACGGCCAGCTCGGCGGACGTGACGTTCTTCGCGAAATAGCCGGCGATCGGCCCCCACACGAACGCGACATCCACCTTGCCGGACACCAAGTCCTTCTCGACGATCTCGCCCGGATAGCGCTCCGGATCGCCGGACTGGGGTTGATAGGAAACGACCTGATCGAACAAGCCGTGCCTGAGCAGCCAGTCGGCCGGTGGTGATTGGCCGAACACGCCGAGCTTGAGCGATTTCTGTTTCGCCGGATCGAGCTTGAGCAAGCCCTCGGGAGCCGTTACGCTGTCGAGCCCTTTGCCCTTCGCGTAGACGAGCGCGTAAGTCGAGCGATAGTAGGGCTTGGTGGTGGACGCCAGCTCGAAGCCGACCGGTACCCCCAACACCAGGTCGCACTTGAAGCGGTTGGAATCGGGATCGCGCCCGCGCAACGTATTGCGAATGAATCCCATGCGCTGCGGAAACCATGTGTACTCGAGCGTCCATCCCAACTCGCGCGCCAGGAGCTCGGCGATCTTGTTCTCGAAGCCTTCGCCCGCGCGGTTGGAGAATGGAAGGTTGTTCGGGTCCTCGCACACGCGCAGCACCCGGTCGCCGCCGACCCCCTCGCTTTGCTGCGCCGATGCGCCGAACGACAGCAGCAGAGCCGCCGCCATGACGACGAGCGCCCTGCGCCGCGGGCGTCGCGGGGCGCACGCGTCGAGGCCGGCGGTGTGTTCGGAGATCTTTCGGGTCATCTTGTCCGGGCCGGGAGTCCGCGCGCTCCTTGCGCGTTCGCGCGGTCGAATCCTCTTACGCTGCGAAAGGTGGCGGCGGTGAAATTCGCATCTGCGAGATTGGCGCCGGTGAAATCGGTGTCGATGAAATTCGAGCCGCTCAAATCGGCGCCGGCCAAGTTGGCACCGCGCATATCGGTACCGCTGAATTCCGCCCCGCTCAGTTTGGCGCCGGCCAGGTTGGCGCCTGAAAGGTCCGAGAAGCTGAAATCGGCGCGGGAGAAATCGGACCCGGAAAGATCCGCACCTCTCAGGTTGGCCGAGAGGATATTCGCCCTCATGAGTCCCATCGACTGGTTTTTCATGTCCGCTGCGCCATCCACTTTTGCGAGCACGGCCTGCTCGAGATTCGTCCTTCTAAGATCGCCGATCAAGCGCGCACCCGAAAGGTTCGCTCCCTTCAGGTTGGCGCCTTGAAGCTGCATCGAAAACATCATCGCGCCCTGCAGATTGGCGTTGGTCAGGTTCGTGCCTTCGGCAAAGCTGACCGTGAGATTGCACCGGGAGAGGTTGGCGCTCGCAAGGTTGCTGCCGTTCAGAACCGCCGCGGCGAGATTCGCCCCTTTGAAATCGATGCCTGACAGGTCCAGCCCGGAGAGGTTCTTGGAATACAAATCGGCCGGGGCGGAAGCCGAAGTTTTGGCCAGCGCCGCGACCACTTGTTCGCGCGTCAGTTTCTCGTAGCCGGGCCATTCGGCGGCGCTCGGCAACCGCGGCAGCAGGACGGCGGCCGCCATGACGAGCTCGATGGCATGGAGCCGTCGCGCGGCCCTCGGGATCGTCCGCGATGACGCGGACGAGGCCGGTCGCAGCGCATGCCGGGAGAAGCTCATTTCAGCTCTTCGAGACGGCCGGGCTGAATGGCGCCGTCGGCGCGTCCCTTCAGATACGCGTAGAGGCCGTCGATGTTTTCCGTGACCATTTTGCTGCCGTCGAAGTTGGGCATGCCCTTTTCCGGGCGGCCCTTCAGCATCGTTTGCGTGAACTCCTCTTTGGAGAGCCGCTTCAGGCTCTCCACCAGAGGCGGCCCGACCAGGCCTTCCTGCCGCGCGCCATGACAGCGCTCGCAGGCGAGCGCACGCCAGGTGCGCCAGCCCTCGAGCGTGATCTTGTCGACCTTGTTGCCCTCGGCGACTTTGTAGGGCGTGTCATCGGCCGCCGCTTGGCGTTGGCTCGGCGCAAGCGCGGCGAGCGCGAATGCCATGCCGGCGGCCCATCCTATCTTTCCCATGTTCGGCGCACCATCTGAACAAAGAGACAAAAGGCCGACACCCCGAAGGATGTCAGCCTTTTGATGTTTGAAGAAGCAGCGAGGTTTACGGCAAGACGAACACCGTGAGGACGCCGCCGAGCTCGGTGTAGTTCTTCAGTTCCCTGTAGCCGCCCACCGCGCCGAGACCGTCGGTGTCCTTCTCCAGGCCCGCGGCAAGACCGATGCCGGCCCAACCGCCGATGCCGGAGAGCACGCCGATGTACTGCTTTCCCTTGTACTCCCAGGTGTTGACGTTGCCGATGATGCCGGACGGAGTCTTGAACTTGTACAGCTCCTTGGTGATGTCGTTCGCATCGACGCACTTCAGGTAGCCCTCGAGGGTTCCGTAGCAGGCAACGCCGCCGGCCGTGACGAGCGCGCCGCTCCAGACGGAGAATTTCTCGGGCTTCGACTTCACGATCTTGCCGGTGCCCGCATCCCACATGATGAAGTTGCCCATGCCGCCGTGGCTGCCCGGCGCCGGGAACATCGACAGCGTCGCGCCAACGTACGGCTGACCGGCCGTGTACTCGACCTTGAACGGCTCGTAGTCCATGCACACGTGATTGGTCGGCACGTAGAACATCTTATTGGCCGGATTGTACGCAGCCGGCTGCTGGTCCTTGGTACCGAGCGCCGCCGGGCAGATCCCCTTGCTGTTCACGTCCTGGCCTTGCGCTTGCGTGCTGTACTGCTTCACCACCTGCGGGCGGCCGGTCTTCATGTCGACGTGCGACGCCCAGTTTACCTTCGGGTCGTACTTCTCGGCGACCAGCAGCTCGCCCGTGGCGCGATCCAGCGTATAGCCGAAGCCGTTGCGGTCGAAGTGCACTACGACATTGCGCGGCTTGCCTTTCACGTTGATGCCGTCGGCGAGGATCATCTCGTTCACGCCGTCGAAATCCCACTCGTCGTGCGGCGTCATCTGGTACACCCACCTCGCCTGGCCGGTGTCGACGTCACGCGCCCAGATCGTCATCGACCACTTGTTGTCGCCGGGGCGTTGCGTCGGGTTCCAGGTGCTGGGATTGCCCGAGCCGTAGTACATCAAGTTGAGTTTCGGATCGTAGCTGTACCAGCCCCAGGTCGTGCCGCCGCCGATCTTCCACTGATCGCCCTGCCAGGTCTTCAGCGACGAGTCCCTGCCGACCGGCGCCATCTTGCCGTCGGTCCAGGTCATGGTCTTGTCCGGATCCATGAGCATCTCGGCGTCGGGCCCGGTGCTGTAGCCCTTCCAGACCAGCTTCCCGGTATTGATGTCGTAAGCGGCGACAAAACCGCGCACGCCGAACTCGCCGCCGGAAATGCCGGTGATCACCTTGTCCTTGAAGACATGCGGGGCATTGGTGTTGGTGCCTCCCGCCTTGGGATCGCCGTTCTTGATCTTCCACAACTCCTTGCCGGTCTTGGCGTCGAGCGCGACCAGATTGGTGTCGGCTTGCTGCAGGAAAATCTTGCCCCCGGCGTACGCGAGACCGCGGTTCACCGTGTCGCAGCACATGACCGGGATCACCGTCGGATCTTGTCTCGGCTCGTACTTCCACTTGATCGTCTGATCGGGGAGACCGATCGCGAAGACCTTGTTGGGGAACGGGCTGTGCACGTACAGCATGTCGCCGATCACCAACGGGCCGCCTTCATGGCCGCGCAGGACGCCGGTCGAGAATGTCCACGCGACGCGCAGGTTCTTGACGTTGTCCTTGTTGATCTGCTTGAGCGCGCTGTAGCGCTGGTTCTGCATGTTGCCCGCCTGCATCGCCCAGTTCTTGGAATCCTGGGTGAGCTTGATGACTTCCGGATTGGCGAGCGCGAGCCCCGGAAGAGCAGCGAGGCCGAACAGAACGCCCCACTTGTACGTGCGTTTCGATGCCATCTGGATTTCCTCCTTTACGTGCTGATTGGTGGACCGCATATTCGGGTACGCGGCGCACAACAACGCTGGTAGGACCCCTGCGCACCTCCTCTTGAACTTTATACCCGTGCCGGGAAAAATGCACCTCTCGCGAGAACGCTTTTCCGCGCAGAGCAGGGCACCGCCCGCCTACTGTTCCAAAAAGCGAACAATCGAGGACTTCGCTGTGTCAAAAATGGGAGCCATGCGCGACGCGCGGGAGTACTCCGAAGACGGCTGGATCGCCGAACGATGATCAGCGTTTCCGCACCATCAAGCACGACGCCTGAGAGGCGCGCTGCAGGGGCGATGCTGCGCCGCCGCAATCGGCGCGCTCGGGCTAGCGCGGCACGCCGCAGCCCTTCATCGCCTCGCCCTGGATTTGCAGATAGCGCTTCGCCGTTTCTCGCACCTGCGGCGGATCGCGGAACACGCCGCCGCGTTCGCCGGCGAGGCTCTGATAGCGCGCCGCAGTCGAGGCTTCCACGAAATCGTCGTAAGCATACTTTTGCGCAATCTCGTCTATCACACACGCGCACTTGTAGAGGAACTCCTGCTTGCCGCCGTTCTTCTGCATGCACTCGAGGACGAACTCCACTCGGTCTACGGTGGGGTAAGCTTTGATGCCTCCCCCCTGCGCCAAGGCGATGCCAGTGAGCGTCATCGCCAGTGCAGCGCCAAGCGCGATTCGGTGGGTCGACGACATGCTCCCTCCTTGATCCTAAAGTGCAATCTGCACGAGGCTCGATGCTAGCACGCAGTTTCACGACCCGCCTCGCGTCGCATCCGCGCGTAGGTCCAGAATACAAAAGCTCACGGCCTACAAGCAAGATGGGCAACTGCCCAATGCTCCCCTTCCCTTCGCCTGCACCGTGCCCAAACGTTCGGGTGCAGCCGCGTGGCATAATTGCCGCCAGCCGAGGCAACGCCACAGACACACCCCTGACGCCAGGCTCCCCGCTAGTCACGAAGGAGAGGGTCATGCTCCATCCGACCGGTACTCGCGCTCGTTTCATCGACTCCGTCGTCCGGGGTACGTCGCGCAATGAGGGCCCAAGCGCGCCTGAGTATGTGAAGCGTTCCTGGCTGCGCTGTCTCGACGAATATGGCTTGGATCCCGACTCCAGTCCGGATCCCGTCGTGATTTCGCGTCAGGACCTCCTAGCCCGCAAGGAACAGAATCTGGAGCTTGTTTCTTTCGCTGAGGTCGAAATGGCGAACCTCTACCAGCAGCTCGCCGGCTCGGGTTACTCGATCATCCTTACCGATCGCGACGGCGTCTTGCTTTCCTACTATGGCGACCCGAGCTTCAAGCTCGCGGCGTCGCGCACCGGGCTCGTGTCGGGCGCCGTGTGGAGCGAGCGGCACGGCGGCACCAACGGCATGGGGACGTGCCTGCTCGAGCGGGCGCCCGTCACCGTCCATCGCGAGCAGCACTTCCTCACCCGCAATACCGGACTGACTTGTTGCGCCGCGCCGGTCTTCGATCCCCGCGGCGAACTCGTTGCGGTGCTGGACGCCTCCGGGGAGTCGGATCGCGCGCAACAGCACACGCTGGTGCTCGTGAACATGTCGGCGCAGATGATCGAAAACCGTTTGTTCCTCCACCGCTTCCGCGACGCCTTCATCGTGCGCTTCCACAGCCGGCCGGAACTCGTCGGCATGTGGAGCGAAGGGATCATCGCGCTCGACCTTGCCGGCGCGATCACAGCGGCGGACCGCAACGCCCTCTTTCAGCTCGGCTGCAAGAGCGCGCGCGACCTCGTCAATGCGCCGCTCGAGCGCGTGTTCAACATCTCGCTGCCTGCTTTGATCCAGCGCAGCCACAAGCAATCGTTTCACCCGCTGCCGATCTACGAGGCGCGTAACGGCGGTCGCTTTTTCGCCGTCGCGTATGGGCCTGAGTCAAAGCGGCGGGGCGCTGGCGTGACGCAGGTTGCGTTGCGCGAAGAGCCCTCGACCCCGACCGCGAGCCGCAGCGCTTTCGATGGACTGGACTTCGGCGACCCGTTGATGGCGCGCAATATCGAAGCGGCGAAACGGGTCCTATCACGCGACATCCCGATTCTGCTGCTCGGCGAAACGGGAACCGGCAAGGAGCTTTTCGCGCGCGCCTTGCACGCCGCAAGCGGGCGCGCCGACAGGCCTTTCGTCTCAGTCAATTGCGCGTCGATGCCCGAGGCTGAGATTCGGAACGAGCTGTTCGGGTCTCGTCCAGGGGGGATCGCCGCCGCAACCCGTGAGGGTCAGCCCGGGAAAATCGTACAGGCCGACGGCGGCACGTTGTTCTTGGACGAGATCGGCGACTTGCCGTATGCGCTCCAGGCTCGACTGCTGCACGTGTTGGAGGAGCGCGAGGTGATCGCGCCGGGTGCCGAAGCGCCGATCAAGGTCGACATCCGACTGGTGAGCGCGACGCACTGCAAGCTGGAGGAGAAAATCCGACGCGGCGAGTTTCGCGAGGATCTCTTCTATCGGCTGCAGGGCCTCATGCTGGCGCTGCCGCGGCTCGCCGATCGAACGGACAAGCGCGCGCTTATCCGACATATCTTCGCCCAAGAAGCGGCCGCTGCGCCGAAGGTGTCGCTCAGCGAGGATCTGATCGACGCGCTCTGCACCGATCAATGGCCGGGCAACATCCGCCAATTGCGCAACGTGCTGCGCGCGATGATTGCGCTCCGCACGAGCGATTTGCTCGACCTAGCCGATCTGCCTTCCGACTACGGTCTGCGCCTGCGGCCCGCGCAGCCGGCGGCGCCCGCGCCCGAGATGGACTCGCTCAATCCGCTCCGAAGAGCGGAGCGCGAGGCGTTGCTCCGGGAGCTGGATCTTGAGCATGGCAACATCAGCCACGTCGCGCGCAAGCTCGGCGTCGGCCGCAACACGCTCTACCGGAAAATGCATCGGCTGCACATCAAGTGGCCGGTCAGGAAGCCGCTGCACTGAGCCCGCGGCAAGCGTTCCATAATTGACGCCCCGTCCGATTCCCGTCGAATTCAGGAGGAGTGAACCATGGATGTTCGCGCAGCCGTCGCCCATAAAGCGGGCGCACCACTCACCATCGAAACCGTGCAGTTGCAGGGGCCCAAGGCCGGCGAAGTGCTGGTCGAGATCAAGGCGACCGGCATCTGCCACACCGATGAATTCACGCGCTCGGGCTCCGACCCCGAGGGCCTGTTCCCGGCGATTCTCGGCCATGAGGGCGCGGGCGTGGTGGTCGACGCGGGCCCGGGAGTCGCCAGTGTGAAAAAAGGCGATCACGTCATTCCGCTCTATACCCCCGAATGCCGGCAGTGCGAATACTGCCTGAGCGGCAAGACCAATCTGTGCCAGGCGATACGCGTCACGCAGGGGCAAGGCGTGATGCCCGACGGCAGCAGCCGTTTTTCGCTGGGCGGCAAGAAACTCTTCCACTACATGGGCACCTCGACTTTTGCCAATTACACCGTGGTGCCCGAAATCGCGCTCGCGAAGATCCGCGAGGACGCGCCGTTCGACAAGGTGTGCTACATCGGCTGCGGCGTGACCACCGGTATCGGCGCGGTGATCAATACCGCCAAGGTCGAGCCGGGCGCGAACGTCGTGGTATTCGGTCTCGGGGGCATCGGGCTCAACGTGGTCCAGGGCGCGCGGCTGGCCGGCGCCAACATGATCGTCGGCGTGGATACCAATCCGGCGCGCAAGGCGCTCGCCGAGAAGTTCGGGATCACGCATTTCGTCAATCCGAAAGAGGCCGGCAGCGAGTTGGTCGCGCACCTGGTGAACCTGACCAAGGGCGGTGCCGACTACAGCTTCGAATGCATCGGCAACGTCGATGTGATGCGCCAGGCGCTCGAGTGCTGCCACAAGGGCTGGGGCGTGTCGGTGATCATCGGCGTCGCGGGCGCGGGCCAGGAGATCAAGACGCGCCCGTTCCAGCTCGTCACCGGCCGCGTATGGAAAGGCACCGCGTTCGGCGGCGCCAAGGGCCGGCGCGACGTGCCGAAGATCGTCGACTGGTACATGGAGAAGAAGATCAACATCGACGACCTGATCACGCACAAGCTCAAGCTCGCCGACATCAACCAGGGCTTCGACCTGATGCACGAGGGCAAATCCATACGCTCGGTCGTGGTGTACTGATTCTCGAGCCGCACGCAGGTTCGCGCCGCCCGAAGATGGCGATCACGAGCGTTTCCCGCAATAAATGCTTCGGCGGCGTCCAGGGCGTCTACAGCCACGAGTCGCGTGAAACCGGGTGCGTCATGCGCTTCGGCGTATTTCTTCCGCCGCAGGCGGAAAAACGCGTAACGCCCGTGCTCTACTGGCTTTCCGGCCTCACCTGCACGGAAGAGAATTTCATCGTCAAGGCGGGCGCGCAACGCGTGGCCGCGGAGCTCGGGCTGGCCATCGTCGTGCCCGATACCAGCCCGCGCGGACTGAAAATTCCCGGCGAAGACGAGAGCTACGATTTCGGTTTGGGCGCTGGATTCTACGTGGATGCTACTCAAGCGCCGTGGTCGCGTGGCTACCGGATGTATTCCTACGTTGCGAAGGAATTACCCCGGCTGGTCGAAGCCGACTTTCCGGTCGATCCCGCGCGCACGGGCATCTTCGGCCATTCCATGGGCGGGCACGGCGCGCTGACCCTCGCGTTCAAAAATCCGGACTATTACAAGTCGGTGTCGGCTTTTGCTCCGATCTGCTCGCCGATGCGCTGTCCCTGGGGAGAAAAAGCGTTGACCGGGTATCTCGGAGCCGATCGCGCCCTCTGGCGGGACTACGACGCGACCGCCCTGATCGAGAGCCGCGGATGGAGGGGGCCTGCTCTGCTGGTCGATCAGGGCACGAACGATCAGTTTCTGGAGAGCCAACTCAAGCCCGAGTTGTTAGAAGAAGCTTGCAGGCGATCCGGCGTGCCCCTAGATCTTCGCCTGCAAGCGGGTTACGACCACAGCTACTTTTTCATCGCGAGTTTCATCGAAGATCACCTTCGATTCCACGCACGCAATCTGTAAACGCAGCGCGTCACGCACGCAGCGCGCCGGAGGCCTTGGCCGTTTGCGTCGCGATGAAATCCATCAGCGGCGGAGACAGGCAATCGTAAGGCTCGAGCTTGAGTTCCTTCAACCTTGCCCTGACCGCACCCATGTTGTCGGGGCTCGCGCCCGATTCGATGATCGAGGAAACAAACGCCGCGAATTCAGGCGGCGCCCAGCCCGATTCGTTCGAGCGCTCGGTGTGGATGAAATCGAACCCGTACAACGGATGGCCCTTGTTCTCGATCCGGCCATACATGTGCACGCCGCACTCCTTGCAGGCATGCCGCTGAATCGTTGCCTTGGAATCCACGACCGCGAGCTTGTTTCCGTTCGCCTTGACGCTGAGGTTGTCGCGCCCTACGACGGCGACCTGCGAGAACAGCGCCCCTTTCGGTTTCCAGCACTTGGTGCAGCCGCACACGTGGTTGTGCGCGCACTGCCCTTTGATCGCTACCTCGACCTTGTTCTGCGGGCAATTGCACAACAGCGTCCCGCCTGCAAAGTTCTTTGCCGCGGGTTTCAATCCGCCGTCAACCGCTGGATGTATCTTGACGCTACTCATGATGATTTTCTCCTTTTGGACACGAAGCCGGCCGCGGGCTGGGGCCGCGCGTGGTGAATCTTGCACCCGATGATGCCGTTCAGGCAAGCGAGGCTCGCGTGCACTGCACGACCCTTCAGCGTGATTGGTGACCTCGTTCCCCTTCGAGTAACACCATGCGGCACATCGTTGCGCAGGGCTCTCGTAGCGTGCGCGCTCGCCGCTGCGTGCCTGGCGGCAGGGGCTCTCGCGCAGAACCCAGCTGCGGAGCTGGAGGCTCCGACGGTCTACGTGGTTGGCACGACGCCGCTTCCCGGGGTCGGCACGCCGGTGTCGCAGGTGCCGGCGAACGTGCAGACCGTGACCGATCGCCGGCTCGAGGCGCTGCCGACGCCCGCGCTGCCGGATTTCCTCGAGCGCGGGATGGGGGGGATCGTCTCGGCCACGTCCCAGGGCAACCCCTTTCAGAACGACGTGAGCTTTCGCGGCTTCAGTGCGTCGCCGCTGCTCGGCACGCCGCAAGGGCTGTCGGTGTACGTCGACGGGGTGCGCGTGAACGAATCCTTCGGCGACGTGGTGAACTGGGACCTGCTTCAGAAGAACGCCCTCTCGAGCGTCACGCTGATCCCCGGCTCGAATCCGGCGTTCGGCTTGAATACGCTGGGCGGGGCGCTCGCGATCATCACCAAGAGCGGGTCCACCTATCCCGGGCTGTCGGCGCAAGCCTATGGCGGCTCGTTCGGCCGGCGCTCGTTCGAGGTCGAGGCGGGCGGAGCGCGCGGCAACACCGACTTCTTCGTCGCCGGCACCGGATTCCGCGAGGACGGCTGGCGGGAGCACAGCTCGAGCGAGATCGGCCAGCTGTTCGTCAAGGCCGGCTATGAGGACAACCGCAACGATCTGGACTTCTCCGTGACCGCCGCGGACAACAAGCTCGCCGGCACGCAGGCGCTGCCGCTGTCGATGCTAGGCTCGCCGCGACAACCGTATACCTGGCCCGACGAGACCAATAACCGGCTGGTCGCGCTGAACCTGCGCGCGAGCCGCGTGATCGACGAAGCCAACCTGGTTTTCGCGAACGTCTATTACCGCGAGACGAAGACGCGCGTCTTCAACAGCAACGTGAACGACGCTTGCGCAGCGGGTCCGTGCACGTTCGCCGTCAACAATCTGACCACGATCGACCAGGACCGCGTCGGCGCCTCGGTGCAGTACACCAACCTCGCCCGCGTCGCCGGCCGGAAGAACCAGCTCACCATCGGCGGCAACCTCGACGCCGCGCGCACGCAGTTCACCGGCGAGTCGCAGGCGGCGGATTTCACGCCGGACCGCGGCACGGTCCCCCGCGCGGCGTTCGAGCTCGAGACCGCGGTCAAGGCACGGCAGGAGCTCTACAGCCTGTACGTGCAGGACGTGTTTTCCGCCAGCGACGCGTGGCACGTGACGCTGGCGGCGAGCGCGAACGGCGCGCGGGTGCGCATCGAGGACACCACCGGCACGCAGCCGGCGCTCGACGGCGAGCACAGCTTCTTCCGCGTAAACCCTGCGGCGGGCGTCGCCTACTCCCCCCGCCCCGGGGACACCTGGTACGCGAACTACAGCGAGGGGATGCGGGCGCCGACGCCGGTGGAGCTCACGTGCGCGGACCCGGCGGCGCCGTGCCGGCTGCCGAACATCTTTCTCGCCGACCCGGCGCTGAAAAAAGTCGTCTCGCGGACCGTGGAGCTCGGGCTGCGGCGCACGCTCGGAACAACGCTCCGGGCGAGCGCGGCGGTGTTCCGCACGGAGCTGCGCGACGATATCCAATTCATCAGCACCAGCGGCACGGCGATCAACGCGGGTTTTTTCCAGAACGTCGGCAACACGCGCCGGCAGGGCGTCGAGCTTGCGCTGGAGGACACGCCCGCGACGGCCGTGCGGCTCGCGGCACGGTATGCCTACGTCGACGCGACGTTCGAGTCGCCGTTCACCGCGTTCAGCCCGAACAACTCGTCGGCGGACGCGGCGGGCGATATCCGCATCGAGGCCGGCGACCGGATTCCCGGCATACCCCGCCACAATTTCAAGCTGCGCATGGAAGTCGATCCGTTCGACCGCGCGACGCTCGGCGCGAGTCTCGTCGCGTTTTCGAGCCAGTACGCGCGCGGCGACGAGAACAACGGGGACCGCAATGGCGCAGTGCCGGGCTACGCGCTGGTCAACCTCGACGGGCGCTGGCGATTCGCGCGCGGCTGGGAATTGTTCGGCACGGTGACGAACCTGTTCGACCGGCGCTACGCGAGCTTTGGCGTGCTCGGCGCGAACTTCTTCACCGGGGCCGGCGGCAGCTTCGACGCGGCCGGCGTTCAGGCAGAGCAGTTCCGCACGCCTGGGGCGCCGCGTGCGGTGTGGGTCGGGCTGCGCTACGAGACCGGCCGGGGGAAGTGAGGGCGCTAGCCGCCCCGCTTGAGCATCCGCTCCCGTTCGAGCCGGAAGACGATCGGCACCAGCACCGGCGCGGCTCATTGCGAGCCGCGTGCCGGCCACATGCGCCGGAAGACGCCGTCGCGCAGGAAAAGATGCCGCAGTGCGGCCAGGATATGCACGACGATCAGCGTCACGAACACATAAGACGTGACGACGTGGGTCGTGTTGAACACGGCGCAGATCCGCTTGTCGTCGAAGCCCCACGGCGGCAGCAGGACCGCGTTGAAGTAATTGACGCCGAACTTGCTGAAGTTCGACGCGAGATAACCCGCGGCCGGCATGATCAGCATGCACGCGTAGAGCGCAAGGTGGCTCATCCGCGCCGCCATGCGCTCCCATGCGGGCACCGAAGGGGGCAACGGCGGCGCTTTGTGAGTGAGACGCCAATAGAGCCGGAACAGGATGAGCACGCCGATCGTCAGACCGGTCGACTTGTGCAGATTCACGTACACCGTACGAGCCGGCGTCCCGCGCGGAACTTCCTGCAGATACCAGCCGAACGCGATCTGGCCCAGGGCGAGCGCGGCGAGCAGCCAGTGCAATGCGATCGCGACGCCGGTGTAGCGGTCGGGCGAGGTCATCGTCTTCGGAGCTTAGCAAAGTTCCTCGTGGACGCCAATCGAGGAGCGACGGGCTTGGCAATGGTTCTATAATCGAAGCGCGTCATCAGGCGCGCGACCTGCGATTACGCCGGTGATGAACGGCTCAAAAACACGATAGAGCATGGAAGGATAGCGATGCAGCGCCTGGTTGTTCCCCTGGCCGCACCCGAAGCCGCGGACCCGTCGCGCTTCGGTCCCAAGGCGGCGAACCTTGCCGCGCTTGGGCACGCGGGACTGCCTATTCCCAAGGGCTACTGCCTGGATGCCGCCGCCTACCGCACGCAGGTGAAGGCTCTGGGCCTCGAAGCCGCGGCGCGAGGGGTTTTTTCCGCAGAAGACAGCCCGCAGGCGCGCCGCTACGCGCTGCAGATGAAGCTCGGGCTGATGGATCGCGAAATCGACGAGGGCGTGCTCGAGCCGCTCCTCGCCGCGTGGCGCGAGCTTACGGAAGGCACCAGGGCACCGGGCGTGGTGCGCTCATCCGCATTGGTCGAGGACCGCCACGGGTCAAGCTTTGCCGGACAGTTCGAGAGCTATCTCGGCCTGGAGGATGAGGCCGAATTCCTCACCGCGGTGCGCGCCTGCTGGGCGGCATTGTGGTCCACTCGCGCGCTGCGCTACATGGCGACGCACGGCCTCGATCCGGCCGACACCGCGATGGCGCTCCTGCTGCAGCCGCTCGTTCCCGCGCGGGCTGCCGGCGGAGGATTGTCGCGCACCGCGGACGGCGAGATGCTGGTGAACGCCGCGCGCGGCTTGGGCGCGTCGCTCGCACAGGGCGAAGTCGTTCCCGACCGTTACGTGCTCGATCGCTCGGGCGCGCTCAAGCAATCCGGCGTCGGCCTCAGATACCGGCACATCGGCTGCGTGCACAGCGCGCGGGCCTCGCGCAGGCCGCTCTTCGCCGCGCCGTGCCTGAACGAGTCCGAGGTGCGCGAGCTCGGCCGCTTGATGCGCGAAGCGGAAAAAGTCGTCGGAATGCCGGTCGAGATCGAATGGGCGCTCGACGACTCGGGGATCAAGCTGATGCAGGCGCGGCCGCTGCACATGCAGCCCGCCGCCGTTCCCGACGAGATCTGGCTGAATCACCCGCGGCTCAGCGGCCACCCCGCGGGAATAGGCTGGGGCACGGGACGCGCGTGCGTGATCAACTGCGAATGCGAGCTCGCGCGGGTCGCGCCCGGTGACGTGCTCGTCACCACCGTCGCCGGCCCCGCGCTCGCCGAGATCCTGCCGCGCGTCTCCGGCGTCGTCGCCGAGCTGGGCGGGAGCACTTCGCATCTCGCCTCATTGGCGCGCGAGCGGGGCGTTCCGATGGTGCTCGGCGTGCCCGACGCGACGCGGCGTATTCCGGACGGTTCGATGGTCGCCGTGGACGGTGTCGCCGGAGTAGTGCGTTGGGTTCAACGAAAAACGGAAACCGCGTGACAGCCAGGGCCAAGGTGGTGATCACCGATTACGTCTGGGAGTCGCTGGAGGTGGAGCAGCGCACGCTCGGCGCGCTCGCCGATATCGTGCCGCTCAAGACAAAAAAACCCGAGGAGTTCCTCCCGGAAGCCGAGAGCTGCGACGCCCTGCTCAACACTTACGCGGGTCCCATCACCGCCGAGGTGATGGCGCGCATGCCCAGGTGCAAGATCATCGCCCGGTATGGCATAGGCGTGGACACCATCGATCTGGACGCCGCGACGCAGGCCGGAATCATCGTCACCAACAATCCCACCTACTGCATCGAGGAGGTGGCGGAACAGACGATGGCGCTGATCCTTTCGTCCGCGCGCAAGATCCCGTTCTACGACCGCATGGTAAGAGCCGGCCGCTGGGAAGTGCCCCCGGGCAAGCCGATATTCCGGCTGGTGGGGCGGACTCTCGGCCTGGTCGGCTTCGGAAACATCGCGCGCCAGGTCGCGGCGCGCGCGGCGGCCTTCGGCCTGAATGTGCTCTACAGCGATCCCTTCGTGAAGGAGGGGCAGTTCAAGGCTTCCGGAAAAGCCGTCGATCTCGACACGCTGCTGCGCGATTCCGATTTCGTGTCCCTGCATCCGCCGCTCACCCCGCAGACGCGAAAGATGATCGGCGATGACGCTTTCGAAAAAATGAAGCGCACCGCCGTCTTGATCAACTGCGCGCGCGGGCCGATCGTCGATACCGATGCGCTGGTGCGCGCCCTGGACGCGAAGAAAATCGCGGGCGCCGCGCTCGACACGGTGGATCCCGAGCCGCTTCCCGACCCTCATCCCTTGCGCGGCCGCGACAACGTCATCCTCAATCCCCACGTCGCCTGGTACAGCGAGCAGGCGATGGCGGGACTTCAGGCCGGAGCGCCGAGTGAGGTTCGCCGAGTGCTCTCGGGAGAATGGCCGGTGAACGTGGTGAACCGGGCCGTGAAGGCGAAAAATCGGGCGGGCTTGTAGTACAGTATCCACGCTAGGAGGAGACCATGACTTTCATACGCACTGTGGGGGTTGCGCTCGCCTGTTTGCTGTGGGCGAGCGGCGCTTTCGCTCAAGGGAAGTGGACGAAGCTCGCTGCGTTCCCCGAGCCGGCGGAAGAGCTGCTCGGCGCCTCGGCAAACGGAAAGATGTACGTCTTCTGCGGGCTCGCGCCGGGATGGAAGCCGATCGGCATGGTGTACGAATACGATCCGGCGACCGACAAATGGACGAAGAAAAAACCGATGCCGCTCGCTTCGCACCACGTTTCCTTCACCGAGCACAAGGGAAAGATCTACGCCTTCGGCGGCTTCGTGCTGCCGCAGTCGGGTCCGCCCGCCTGGGTTCCGATCGACAATGCCTGGGAGTACAACCCCGCAACGGACAATTGGAAAGCGCTCGCGCCGCTGCCGACGAAGCGCGGGTCGCCCGTTGCGGTGACGGTCGGGGACAAGATGTACGTCATCGGCGGCGCGTCCACGCTTCCGGGCTCGACCGCGGTGCACCCGGCGCGCCCGCATTACTCGGTCGGGGCGGTCGAGGAGTACGATCCCGCCGCCAACACCTGGCGCGCGCGCGCGCCGATTCCGACGCCCCGCAATCACGCCACGGCCGGCGTGGTGAGCGGAAAAGTCTATGTAATCGGCGGGCGCGTCGGCGGCGCCTTCGTATCGAGCGGGAGCAGCAACGTCGGCATCGTCGAGGAATACGACCCGGTGACGGACGCATGGGGTGCACCCCGCGCGCGCATGCCTTCTCCACGAAGCGCGATGTCCTCGGGCACCTGGGGCGGAAAGATCTACGTCACCGGCGGCGAGGGACAGGATTACGTGACGATGTTCACCTTTCGCGCGCTCGAAGCGTACGACCCGGCCAGCAACACCTGGGCGACGCTGCCCTCGATGCCCGTATCGCGCCACGGACTGGCGGGCGCGGTGGTCGGCAACCGCCTGCACATGGTGAGCGGCGACGTGCAGTCGGCGGGCACCGGCGTGCACGTCCACACCGAGGAGCACGACGCTTACGAGCTCGGGAAATAGACGAGCCTATTTCTTCGGGATGACCGGCAGCAGGAGATAAGACGCCCGGCCGCCGCCGGTGAAAATGGTGTTCGTTCCGGTGTTGTAGTCGGCGCAGTAGTGCGTGTACGGCGCGCTGCCCACGCCGTCGCGCGGCTGGATGTCGAGCCGGATGCGATGGCCTTTCCGGAACACCATCGAAGTCGGCCAGATCTCCACTTCGACTTGCACCGGCTCGCCGGCTTTCAGCCATTCACGCTCCAGGTGTGCGTGATACGGCCGATAGGGCAGGGAGAGCGCGGGATCCTGCCGGCGGTGCGAGGCGCGCAGCCAGCCTTTTGCCACCGGCACGCTCTGGCCCTGCTGACCCTGCTCGAACACGTCCTTGCCGTCCGGATCGATGTTGCGGAGGGTCGCGAAAATATCCATGTCTTCGGTGGTGCTCGCCACCCAGAGCGCGAGCGCGACCGGCCCGGTCACTTCGGTGTCCTCACCAAGGGGCTCGGTCTCGAAGGACACGCCCAGTTGCGGCAGCGCGCCCGCGAGCACAGTGGAGGTCCACGAAGCCGAAGCGACGCCCGCCTTGGTCATGCCGCTCGCCGAATAGGAGAGCGAGCCGGATTGTTTCGGCGCGTCGGTGACGAGCGAGCCTTCCGTTTCGCCGCCACGCCCGCTCGCGCGCGGCTCGAGGTAGAACTTCGTCCAGCGGGTGCGCGCGAGCGGCCACTCGTTCTCCTCGCGCCATTCGTAGTTCCCATGACCGCCCTTGCGGATGAGGAGCTTCACCGGCGGCTCGCGCATGACGCCGGTGTCCTCGCCCTTCAGCCAGTGATCGAAAAAGCGCAGCTGGTCGCGCCGGCCTTCCTCGGAGTAGAACGGGTGGTAATGCGTGCCCGCGTGAATGCGCAGCTTCTTGTGTTTCGACGCGGCGCGCACGTAGCCTTCGGTGTTGCCGCGCAGGTGCAGCCCCATGCCGCTCCAGTTTCCGGCGCTGAACAGCGGAATGTCGATGTTCCCCCAGATCGGACGGCGGCCGTGCCACCATTCCCCGTCCAGGTTGTAGCGCATGTATTCCCACAGCCAAGGCGTGGAAAACGCGTCGGTCGCGGTCGCCTGCGGCTTTCCGAGGAGGTGATGCGCCATATGGTTGTTCCACCAGCCGGTGGCGAAGCCGAAGGAGAAGATGCCGCCGTGATAGCCGAAATCTCGATACATGTCGGCCGCGCCTTCCCAAGGGATCATCGCCTTCAACGACGGCGGCTTGAGGCTCGCGACCAGCCACTGCGTCATCGCGTAGTAGGAGATGCCGAGCGTGCCGACGCTGCCGTTGCACCAGGGCTGTTTCGCCGCCCATTCGATCGCGTCGAAAAAATCGCGCGACTCGGAAGGCGACCAGGGGTCGGTGCGCCCGGGCGACCTGCCCGAGCCGCGGCCGTCGACGCGCACGCAAGTGTAGCCGCGCGGCACCCACCACAGCGGGTTCACCGTTTCCCAGTTCATGTACTCGTTCGGCTTTTCCTCCAGATCGGGAGGCGGCACCCAGAGCTTGTCCTTCTGGTAGCAGCCGAGGTTGATGACGACGGGGACGCGTCCGGACGATTCGGGGCGGAAGACGTCGGCGCGCAGCCGGGCGCCATCGCGCATCGGGACTTCGACGTCGCGTTCGACCACCAGGTCGTGGCGCGGCTGCGGGCCGCCCTCGCTTGCTTTCTTCGCCAAGCGGCTTACTCGATCCTGATCCTCGCCTCGCGCAGAAAGTCGCCCCACGCGCGCGTTTCCTGCTCCACCAGCTGCTGGAACTGCACGGGCGAAGCCGAGAGCGTGACCTCGAGCATCTGGTTGGACAGGCGCTCTTTCATCTCCGGGTCCGACAGGACCGCGGCGACGGCCCGGTAGATCCTGTCGATGATCGGCTTCGGGGTGGCCGCGGGCGCGAACATTCCCTGCCACGCATTGGTGCCGATTCCCGGGA
>WNGE01006087.1_pt1 | contig 23842 bp, 18 predicted proteins | sample 5400651 | NCBI WGS metagenome assembly WNGE01 (sample SAMN13153370, study PRJNA577476) | soil metagenome | isolation source: 60 cm soil or saprolite under grassland replicate 2 | place: USA:California | collected 2016-06-15
CATGCACGGCCCGTTGATGTCCGCGTCGAGCACGCCGACCCGGTGGCCCAGCATTGCCAGCGCCGCCGCGAGATTGGCGGTGACGGCGCTCTTGCCGACGCCGCCCTTGCCGCTCATCACCGCCAGGCTGTGCGCGACCAACGCCATGCGCGCACGCACTCGTGCTCCGCGCTTGGCCACTTGGCCAGGGACGTCGGAGCCGCCGTCGCCGACGATGTCATGGTAGGTTTTCATCGCGCCTCCGCCGGTTGCGCCGCGTCCACAGCCAGCCGCCGTTCGCTACGCTGATCGATCAGATCGAAGCCGGGGGTCGGCTCGTCGACTTCGAGCCGCTGGTAACCGGTACCAGCCGTCGCCCGGTGCGCGGCGTGGAGCGGCTCACAAAGCCCGATCAGCAGCGCGCCGAGCAGTCCGGCATACACCGCCAACCGCCAGCGCACGGGCGACGGCAGCGCATCGCGGGCGCCGAGCTGCCAGCCGATCACCTGGCCGAGCACGGCCGCCGCAACGAGACCGGCCCATCCGGCCCACGAGAACGCGAACAGTTTGCGCAACGCGATAAGCAACATGACGGGCGCCGCTAAGCAACCGAACCAGGCATGCGAGCGGCGCGGCGCGGGCGCGCGCAGTCGGCCATAGGCCGCGTTGACGACCGCGACGGCGCCCGCCAGAGCAGCGTAGACGAGTGCGGACGTCATAGGCGTCTCCCCTTTTTCGTCGCCCCGTCGCGGACGTTGCGCAGTCGCCGCAGCCACAGCTCGCCGTCGAGCGCAACCAGAATGCGGCGCAATGCCAAGGGCGCCGATGCCCGTGGTATGCCGGATTCCTCACGGACCTTTCGCCGCTTGAAAAGGATCCGCGCCAGGAGCGCCAACTCTGCAAGGATCAAAACCATCAGGAACCAAGGCATGGGCTGCGCAACGACCCCGGCAGAAGCTGCTGGCTGCGCGGGGGAAGCCTGGGACTGGCCAGCCAGCGACAGAAGGTACTGCGCCAGGCGCTCGGTCTTCTCGGGTGGAATCGTGCGGCCCCAGGGCGGACAGAGGTTGGACTTCGCCACCGCAGGAGGGTCATCGCGAATCCACTTGAGCAAGGTTCCCTTGTCCGCCCGGAGCACGGTCAAATCGGCCGGTTTGCGTGACAGTTCCGTGGACCAAAGCCGTCCTTCGCCTTTGCCGTCGTCGCCATGGCAGGCGGCGCAGTAGTGGAGATAAATGCCTTTCGGGCTGGCCAGAAAATCCTGACGGGCCTGGTCGCGGCGGTGGATCAACTCTTGACCCGCTGCGCCGTCAACAAAGACCGGCCCCATGCGCGGAGGCAGGAGGAGCGGATGACGGCGCCCCACGCTCGCCCCTTGCTGGAAGTGCCCTTGAGATGGTTTCTTCGAGGACAAGTAAGCGGCCAGGGCTCTGGCCTCTTCGTCTGTCAACCCGTAATCCGGTTCCGCCGAATACGGGTTGACGGCGTGCGGGTTCTTGAGGTGATACCAGATGTAGCCGGATTGCAGTCGAGTCCCGACCGTTTCCAGGGTGGGTCCCACCACGCCTCCGGCTCCTTCGCCGATGCTGTGACAGGCAAAACAGCCTTTGACCTTGTACAGTGCCCGGCCACGCTCGATCTCCGCCGGCGTCACCGGCCGCCCGCCGGGAATGTTTTCCGGAATTCGCGCATCGCGCCCATTTTTCTCCATGTAGGAGGCGACGAGGGCCGCTTCCTCCTCCGTGAGGTTGAGCTTAGGCATCTGTTGCGACAGAGGCCGGATGATGTCCGGCGTCTGGAGGTAGCGCGCCAGCCAATCCTTCTGCAAGCGGCTGCCTTCACTGGCCAACTCCGGGGCGTAGGTCCCACCTTGGCCGGCAAAGGAGTGGCAGCTCAGACAACGCAGGTCGTAAGCCAGGAATTCAAAGCTGCCCGGCTGCGGCGGCTGCGGGCGCGCGGACGACGGGAGCAGTTCTGAAATCCCTTTGATGTCGTGACAGAGCACACAGCGCGACAGGACCATGAGGCGTTTGCCCCGTGAAATCCGCTCCGGGTTTTCCGACGCCAGCACACCGCCGAAATCGCGCGGCTCCTCCGCTTCCGGGCTCGCGGGTCGAAAGACCTCATCCCGCAAGATGTATTCGGTCAACGCCCGGAGTTCTGCCTCGGAAAACCGGAAGCGCGGCATAAGCGTGTCCGGGAAATAGCGCTTCGGATCTTGCAGCCAACGGTAGAGCCAATCGCGTTGCAGCTTGACGCCGGCGATTTGCAGGTCAATGCCGCCGGCGCGCAGGTCAACATAACCGCCGATCAGACTCCCGCCCGGCCCATGAATGGTATGGCAGATGGAGCACCGCGCGCTGCTCCAGACCTTTTTGCCCTCCTCCGCCAAAGCGAACACGGCCTCGCTTTCCTGGTCCGACAAGGCATCGAATTTCTTGTCGGCCCACGCAGGCCATGACACCGGCGCGGGCGTAGGCGGGTCGCCGATGCTTTTCAAATACGCCATAATGTCGAGAACTTCCTCTTGGCTGAACTGGAAGTCCGGCATCCGCGCGGCGGGATAATGCTTTGGCTGAGCGAGCATTTGAAAGAGCCGCTCCGGGTTCACCTTGTGGAAGATGTTCTGTAGTGGAGGACCGTTCTTCGTCCGCCGGTAGGGATCGTGCGGTGCCGCGGACGGTGAGGCGCTTGTCTGCGCGGCGGCCGCGCCGAGCGCCACTGCCGCGCCGAGCGCCGCTGCCGCGATCAATCCAATCCAGTGGTTCACCCACCTGTTCATGATCGCAGCTTGGATATAAGCCAGACTTGGCCAATCACAGTCGCGAGGACACACGCCAGCGCCAACAACCAGGGTCGCGCTGAGGGCGGCGGCTCCAAAGTGGTGTAGAGCCAAGTCGAAATCGCGCGCACGTGGTCGCGCTCGCCGTTGGCACCGTCGCGGATGGAAAAGAGAGTCGGCACGAAACGGCCTACGGCTAAGCTGCGCTCGTTCGCCAGGGCGCCCTGGAACAGCACGTGCCAGCGCCCGTCCTTCCAAGTAGACGCAACCTTGAAGCCGGGGACCTCCGCTTGAAGCTTGCCGGGGCCGTTGACTGTCCAAGTCTCAGCGCCAGCCTGCGCTGACCAGTGCCAGACCTTGACCGCGCTGTCGGTCTGGCCAAGGAGGAAATAGGGCCTCAGTTCAGGACTGGCCGCAAATTGCACGAGCGCCGAATCGGCCCAGCGGCTGTCGGGTCCGGTGGGATCGTCCCACTCCACGAGCAGGCCCAGGTCCTGGCCGTTCCAGAGCGCGCGAACAGTTGCCGAACCAACCGTGGGTGTCCACCAACGCGACGGTGGGTTCAGAATCACTTGGCCGGCCAGCGGAACTTGAACGGGGCGGGCTTTTCCCCATTCGGCAGCCTCGTGCTGCGGGGGAATCTTGCTGCGGGTGAAAGCCGCGATAATGAGAAAATTTTCGCTCGTCTCATTGGCTTCCTGGTCCAACGAGGCCACGTAATGAGCGAGATCCCAGCGTTCCTGCTCGGTCAACAAATCTTGGTAAGGTCCCATGGGAGTTCCATTCAGCCCTCCGGTGATACGCAAGTAAATCTCGGCCGGCGTGTGTCCGCCCAGAAAAGTCCAGCCCCGGGTCAAGTCGCGGGCCGAGAACGGCAGGCCCCACTCGAAGTTAAGGCGGGCCGTGATCTCACCATTGCCGCGGCCCGCTTCGCCATGACAGAGAAAGCACTTGGCCTGGCGATAGACCTCCCGGCCCCGCTCGACCGAGGCCGAGCCGGTGGGAACAGCCAAGGCCTCTCGTTTCTCGTTTTGAAACCGTGGCGAGAAACTCTTGAGATACGCGACCAGTTTCCGTCGATCCTCCTGGCTCAGGATTTTTTCCCAGCCCGGCATGGGCGCGCCGGGCATCCTGCGAGAGATCATCCGGAACAGGTCTTCGTCGGTGGGCAATTGCCCATGCGGGGTGGAGCGGAATTTGTAATCGGCGATCACGAAATCGCGCGGGCGGGGCAGCATGCCGTCAGCGGACGGACCATCGCCGCGACCGGTTTCGCCGTGGCACCAAACGCAGCGTTCCAAGTAAATCGTCCGGCCGTCTTCCGCTGCGGGGTGGGCAGCGAAGACCAGCGTGAGTGTGAAAACCCATGCCAGCTTGCTGAGAAAGTTTCGCAGCATAACCGCAGTCAGCGTTTGGCGGGTTTTACGCCCGCGCTGGTGTATACGAACATGATGATCTTCCAGATCTCGTCCTCCTTCAGGACCCCATCCCACACGGGCATGGCCGAGCGGTAGCCAATCGAGCCTTGGGGCAGGCCGGGGCCGCCTTCCTTGATGCGCCAATAAAGATAGTTCTCATCCACTTGCGCGATGCCGCCGGAGTCGCGGAAGTTGGCCGGGCGCGGCTGGAAGGCGCGGGCAAACAGCCCGTCCCCGTCCATGGCATCGCCGTGACACATGGCGCAGTTTTTGCTGTAGAGAATACCCCCTTCTTGGATGTTCTCCGGTGTCCAGGGAAGCGGATTGACCATCGTCGTGTATGCGACGGGCAGACTGAAATGAATTCCCGGCGGGTCCTGCGGCGGCTCCGGCGGAGCGGACGCTCGCGAGTAAACCTGCCAGCCGATGATCACGGGCAGCAGAACTAGGAAAGCCGTGCGCGCCACTTGCTGCGGCAGCGAGGGCGGCTTGGACTCACGCAGAAAAGCGAGGATGGGTTCTCTGAAATTTTTCCACCGCTCCTCCTGGACTGACACGTAAATCAGAATCGCCAGCGCCACCATCCCCACATACAGCAGCACCAGGCTGGAAGGCAGAGGTGCAGGGATGCCCGTCACCAGACCCGTCAACGGGGCGACGGCATATTGGAACAAAAGGTAAGACGCTCCCAGGATGACGCCAGCCCAGACTGCTGACGGAAGGCGTTTCATCTTCTGCCCTTTTGAGCTAACAGATACGCGAGCAGGTCATAGCTCTCTCGCGTATCTTCTGCCCTTTTGAGCCAACAGATACGCGAGCAGGTCATAGGTCTCTCGCGGGGTCATCGCCTCGCCAAAGGCCGGCATGGGCGAGGACGGAAGGCGGATAGATTGGATGCTGGCGGCGGGGATGCGCCGTTCGACCCAGTGGCCCGGCTCCCAAAACAATAGCGTTACGCCCATTCTTTCGTCGCCTGAGACGTAGTTGCCGACGTAACGAACGGTCTGGCCTTCCTTCTCCACGGTCACGACCGTGTCGCCCACCTGCGCCACTTTGGCAAGGTCAATTTCCTTTTCTTCTCCGTTCATAAATGGGCTCAGCAGCCGCAACGTTTGGGGATGTTCCTCGTTCGGAATCCAAGCCAGCGGCCGGCCCTGAAGTTCAGGCAGCGCTCGATTCGTCCAGACGACGGTGATCGGCTTGAATCCTTTTACGATCACGGCATTCGGGTCGAGGATATGTTTCAAGAGGTACTGAGCGCTTTGGGAGGCGCCGATGGCTGTCAGGTCCGGCCCGATCTGGCCGCCCACGTCGCCGACGCGATGGCATCCGGCGCAGCCCAGTCTCTGGAAAATCTCGGCGCCGCGGCCGGCGTCACCTGGCAAAATAGCTAGTTTGGCTTCTTCGGCGCCGGTGTCAGGCTGTAGCAGACCTTGACGCCATGGTTCCTGGGCTTTGCGGACCTCCTGAATGAACGGCTCATCGCTCTGGCCTCCGAGGGAGTTCAGGAAAACAACGAGTGCCAGAATTTCATCGTGCGCCAGCGCGATGGGCGGCTTGTGGGCGGGCGTCATTTGATTCCGAGAATAGCCCGGAACGATGTAGGCGTTCGGGTCGTAGAGGGATTCGACCAGATATGCGGCAGCGCTGAAGCCCGGCTTGCGTTGGGCGGCCCGTGCTCCGATACCTTCGAGGTTTGGGCATCGGGCCTTTGGATCCTCGCCGAGCGAGTGGCAGGTGAGACATTGGGCGTGATCGCCTAGGAAGAGGCGTTTGCCCGCCGTCACCAGTTCTTCGGGCGAGGCGCCAATCTTGGAGACCGGTTCGACGCGCTCGCTTTTGATTTGCGGGATGGCGTTGGCGAAATACACGAAGGCGGCCACGATCCCCAGGATGAACAGAATTATTGGTCCGGTTTGACGCCACATAAAGCCGGTCATGCTCGTTGGTCTCGCATCCCGTAGCGGAAGAGAAGGAACAGCAGGCCCAGGAACAGGAACGTGGCCGCCGCGATCACCTGCGCGGCATAACCCATCGTCGGCGTGTAGGCAGAGGACGAAAGATCCCGCGCGATTCCGTACACGTGCCAGTCCTCGCGGATGCCCGAACGCGCAAAGCCCATCAAGCCCATCGTGACGGTGAAGGTGACGGCCAAGAGCACCAGCACGTATTGCGAGCGCAGGGGCATCTTGCCCCACTGGATCGCGCCGAGGGACTTCGCCTCGAAGAAGAGGTGGAGGTCAAGGGCCGTGACGACCAGCATGGCGTAGAGCACCGCCATGACCTGGTAAACCGAGTACCCGATGCGCACGTCTGCCGGCACGAAGTAACCTTTGACGCCGAAAAAGACCACAATCGCGGCCGCGACCACCACAATGGTCCATTGCAACAAGTCGCCGATTCGCCCCCGCGTCACGAACATGTCCAGCAGCGCCAAGCCCAGGAAAAATGCAAAGGTGCCCGTCAGGACGCGGTAGCCCGCCGCGTGATGCAGGCCGGGCGTTTGTGCGAGCTGCGTGAGTTCAGATTCCTTGCGGCCCAGTTCTTGTAATTGATTTTGCACTACAGCGATTTTCTGGTCGCTCTGCAGAAGCCGCTCGCGCAGCACCTGCGTCTCGCGCGTCAACTCCGGCAGGTGTGTTGCGGCTTTGGCCCCGGCCGAAACAAACCCGTTCACGCCGCAATAGAGGAGCGGGAACAGCGAGAGCAGAGCGATGAACACCGGCGCGCCGAGACCGCCGCTGGGCCGGGGCACTTGGCGTTGCTTGTTGGCCCGGCGATAAACCACGAAGGACAGGAAGGTGGTCAGCAGGACCACGTTCACCGCGGTGTTCTTGGCGCTCATCACACCCAAGACACCCAGCAGCGGATGGTGCGCGCCGCCCATCCGGCGCGCTTCCGCCAAGGAGGCAACCAGCGTGTGCGGGGTCATCCAGACCGCCATGGAAACAAAAATCAGGATTTCCATGCTCAGGACGTACTTGTAGTAGCGGTGCCCGCCGGGAATCCGCCCCAGCCCCAGCCACATGTAGTAATTGGCTCCGATGAACAGCACCCCGATCAGCACCGCCTGAATGATGAATAGCCAGGAGAACGCGCCGCCCATCAGGGTGGTGCCCATCGGGGCGCTATAGGCGTACATCTCCATGCCCAGATAGTAACCGGCAAACGGCAGCGGAATCAGCGCCCACAGGGCCACGAAACTGCCGACGTAGCCCATCCAGTCGTAGTGGGTCCGCTCTTCCTCCGATTGGGTCAGCAGGAAGCGGATGGCGGCGTAGGCCGCGGCCAGCGCGCCTCCAAAAGCGATGTTGGCAATGAAACGGTGAATGTTGAGCGGCCACCACAGCGGATTCTGAATGGCCTGCGACAGCGAGACGAGTTGGCCCACCTCAGTCACCCCGGCGGGGCTCATCATGAAGGTGGTCCAAGCGTTAGCGATGCACATCAGCGCAGTCCCGCAAATATTGAGCAGTGCGCCAATCCCAATATGCAGCCACTTCAGTCGGCCCTTCATCCTCTGCCACGTCGCGTAGTAAAGGACGAGCAGGATGGCGTTGAACACGATCGTGCCCGCGTAAGCCAGATACGTGGGAGTAAAGATGCTGCCCAAAAAGTTCATCAACTTGGGATACAAGAACACCAGTGCGCCCAGGCCAGCCACGCCCGAGACCGCGGTGGTTATGACCGCCAGGGCAACAAGCTGGGTGAAGTTCCACGCCAACCGATCGTATCGCTCATCCCGCGTGGCCGCCCCGACGATTTCGACAATCAACGCGAAGATCGGAACGCCCAGCACAAAGGCCGCAAACATCAGGTGAAGCTGCATGACGAGCCACATGACCGTGCGGGAATCCAAGCCAGGAAATGAACGGTAATCGCCGGGTAACTTCGGCAGGACCGCGTAAACCAACAGCGCCGACACTCCCAGTAACGCGGCGGCCTTCAACAACGACCACGCCAACTCCTGTCGCAGTGGGCCGTGTGCGCTCATAGACGTTGCCTCGCCTGCCTCGCCAGCGTGCGCGTGAAGGCGGGCTTTGCTCCGGACCCCCTGAGCCGCGTTCCAATCCAGCGGCCGGTCTCCAAACCTGAGCGTGCAAGGGGCGGGAAAGTGGCCACCAAAAAATTACCAGCGGAATGCGCAATGCGGCTTGCCTGCGCGGGGCGCGCAGGCAAGCGACGTTCATTTTCCGGCGAGGTTCTCAAACTGGACTTCAGTGATCTGCTGCTGGGTGACCTTGATGGGCTTGCTGATTGATTTCAGGTCTTCATGCCAGAAAGTCAGCGTGTATTCGCCTTCCGGCACGTTGCCAAGGGTAACCGCACCGTCCTTGTCCGTCAGGGCAAAGTAGGGGTTCTGCAGCACCACGACGTAAGCGGACATTTCGGCGTGCACGTTGCACAGCAGCGCCACCACGCCCACCTTGTCAAAAGTGACGTGTTTCACTTCGCCCACCGGATAGGTGCCCAAGTTGAACGGCTTGGCGGATTTGGGAGGTGAAAAGACATTATGACGGACCGTGTCGTTGTTCGGAAAATCCACGGTTGAACCCACCAGCACGGGCAAGAGGTGAGGAATGAAGATCAGGTTCCTCTGGTCCATGACCGGGTTTTTGGCTGGCGGGGCGAACTGCAGGCCGGCGACATTTTCGATGTACACCACGCCGGGATGCCGGCGGAGGAACGGGCTTTTAATCTTGCCCGCGACGGTGCCCGTGCCTTTCTTGAACTCGGTGCCGCGGTCGGCCTGCTTCAGTTCCTTCTGTGTGGGCCCCGGCTGCGCGGACGCAAGAGCACACACCGCCAGGATTCCCGCTGCGACGAAAACAACGCAAGACCTGTTCATCTCCCCTCCAGTTGTATCATTTTTCCCACCTTACCCCGGCGCGCGGACACGTTACCGACGAAGTCGGCCGTTTGCGGGCAGCGCGCCTTGGTCCCGCTTCCAGCCCCGGATCGCTCCGCGAACGCCGTGTCAGCGGAACCTTCCCATTCGCGATCAGGGAAAGCCACGATGAACGGACGTTTCATTTGCACAAATAAGGCTTCAGCGCGATCCATTACGGCGCGTTGATGTCCGCGTAATGGACCGTTTCCCCGGCGGTCACGGTGATGTCGGGTTTCTCGCTCAGTTTGCGCGTCCATTGCTTTTCATTGGGAAGCTGCCAATAAACGGTGTACTCGCCGACCACGACGTCCTCCAACGCGTACTTCCCTTCGCGGTCGGTGACCGTCTGGTAGGAGGGAGGCGCATTCGTCGATGATTTCTTACCCCCGAAAAGATTGGCGATCACCCCTGCCTCGCCTCCGCGCGAAACGAGTCCGACCTTGCAGCCTGCGACCGGTTTGCCACGTGAAATGATTTTCCCCACCACTCGGCCAGTAAAGCTGATGGCCTTGCCCGCGGAGTCGCTCTTTTGCGTGCCCACGTTGCCCAGGGCCTCGGTCAGATGGCGCGCCTTTTCGCTTTGGCCCGTGTCGGACGATTCGACTCGTTCTTTGGGCAGTGTCAAAACGATACTGTCACCCGTGTCCTGCCACAGGATGCGGCGCTCGTGCGATTGTCGGACCTCCAATGGCTTGTCCCGCTTGATCTGCTGAACCTGGCTTTTGGGGAACTTGATGATGAATGCATCCGGCGTTTCCTCCATTATTTCCCCGGCGTGAGGACGCTGGTCACCAAGAAGCCAGATTTCGTCTGCAAGGCCCTTGAGCGGCCAGCACGCAGCCGCGATACCCACCAGCAGCACGAGTAAGGTGTTCATGTTTGTCGTTGTTGGATTTGGCTGCGCCGGGTTGGGTGCAGCGAGTCCCCCCCGGGGCGGTGACGCTTCGGGCCGTGGCTCATGTCATCACCTAAAAGGCAAAATCCAGGCGGATCCATAAACTGTCCGGTTTGTTTTTGCCCACCAGTTCAGCGCCCCTGTGTTCGAGGAAAATCTCAGCCTCCAGAGCCACGGTGATGTTGGCGCGCGGGGCAAAGATGGGCCCGACCAACAGTTTGCGCGCGTTGAGCGAGCCGTTGTACCCAACTGCAGCGAAGTCGGCCGGCCCGACGGGCGTCAGCGTGCCACCGGGTTCGTCCGCCTTCACATCCTCGTACACCGCGCGGGCCATGAGCCACGGGTAGAGCATGTATTCCGCCTTGACGAACCACGTGCGCACATTGATTGCTTTGGTTGAGTTGGCCCCAAAAGGCTGATCATGGTGACCGTGGATGTAACCGACCGCCAAATCCAAATCTCGCGGGGTCCAGCGGACTGCTCCGCCCAGATACCGGAATCGATCATTAACTGTATCATCGGCTGGCGCGTGGCCGAAGTAGCCGAAATGTTCCAGCAGCAGACCATTGTCCACCCACCCGCCGCTGGGCTTCAGCGCGGTGGAGACTTCTTCGTCGGCGGTAAATTTGCCTAGGAAATCGCGTCCGAACGGCTTGTACTTGAGCTTGTAGTAAACGTCCTTGCGGTTTATGTCGGCGCTGCCGGTGCCCGTCGTAACCCCTGCGCCCCAGTAAAACCGTCGGGCCAGAATCCCGTTCAGCTCAACAGCAGCTCGGCTCTCCGAGAGGGAAAAGTCGTTCCGTGATGAGACCGGCGCACCGGTGCTATCCAGCAGCGTCCAGTTGCCGATGCTAAAATCACCCCACAGCGGTGCGCTTCTCCCAACGTGCGTAGGCTCGTTGTGGCTCAACAACAGTTGCATGTCCATCTTGCCGATACGCGCCGACAGCGCGTGCTCCGGCACACCTGCCCACGACATAAAATTGTTGACGAACAGATTCGCCTGCCCGATCTCTGCCCCGCCGTCGTTCGCAAACTCAATCTCCGTAAGAACTCCCAAATGCTCGTCAAACCGCCCACCGGCCAAGATGGTCACCTCCTCGGGGAACGTAAAGTTCGAGCGGCGACGGCTTGTTTCATCACGTGTCTGCTGGATATCGCTGATAACCCGCAAGCCGATCGGCGGCAGTCCGGGTATCGAGCTCGGCCACATCGCGTCGGGAAACATCTCCGCCCATGCAGGTGCACCGAGAGCAGCGGGCTCTTCCTTGACCAGGGCCGCGTCGGCCTCAGCGATCTTGTAGCCGTTGAGGCGGAAGGCTTCGCCAAAGGAATTCAACTTGGGGATCATGACGTGGCACGTCTGGCAACTCGTCCCGTACTTGCGCGCAAACGGAGGGATTGCTTGCGCCTCCTCGCACAGCCACGAGCTGCTGACCAACACCACCAGCCAACTGAGGAGGACTTTCGTTTTCAAGACGCGGTCGCCTTTTGTTCTTTTGGGGTTGAATGACACGAGAGCCCCTTTTGCCATTCTGGCGAGCGAGAGCAACGTCCCGGTGCGTGCCATGGAGGGCATTAGTGCTCTAGCGGGATGTGCAGTCCATCGACGAACCGCCAAAAAAAACCGAACGGAAATGTTTGTAATCATTGACCACGCCTCCCTCATGCCAAGTTTAGTGAACCGAATATCCATACGTAGTCGTGTCGTGTTCATCATCGCCTCCCGTCATTACTTTTCGAACGCACTCAATGGACTTGGATAGCTTATTCATCACATTAATCCTCATTAAAAGTGTCGCGTCTTCGCTCGGCGGGTGTCGTCATGGTCTTCGCAATCTAGACTGCCTACAATTTTTACCGTTGCGAACACGCCCGCCACGGGCTTACGACGTAAATTGATTGGGACCAAGGTCTGATTCTTGATCAGACCTTGGTCGCAGTATGGGGTCAGACCATTGCGTGTATTGCGTGATATGCTCATGTATGCGCTAAGCATTCGCCATGACACAACGTGCGTTCGCCCTATCCATGTTGATGCTGCTGAAGGGACCCTTCAGCCGCCTGAGCTTTTCGCGCCAGTTCATGGTGGTGAGCTTCGCGGTGCTCGTCGCCGGCATGGCGATCATCGGAACCTGGATCGGTCATCAAATCAAGAGCAGCGCCGTCAAGAGCGCCGCCGCGATAGCGGCCGTGTACGTGGAGAGCATCCTGGCCACGCAGCTCCGCGAGTACACGAGCGGCGGCGGTTTCGGCAGCGAGACTTACGCGGCGCTAGACCGCGTGTTCGGCGAGGCACCCGTGCGCGGCGAAGTGGTCCGCTTCAAGCTCTGGGACCCGGACGGTCGCATCCTCTACAGCAACGACGATGCGCAGGCCGGACGCCGGTTCGCGGTCGGCGGGCTGCTCGCCGCGGCTTTCGCGGGGGATGTGCAGTCCAGGATCAGTGATCTGGACGAACCCGATAACGCGTCCGAGCGCGAGTACTGGTCGGAGCTGATCGAGGTGTACGTGCCGTTGCGCACCGGCGCGAATGGCAAGGTCAGCGCCGTCGCCGAGTTCTACCACTCGACGGAGAACCTGGGCCGCGACATCCGCGCCGCAACGCAACGCAGCTGGCTGCTCGTCACGGTCGCCACCGCCGCGATGTACCTGCTGCTGCTCGGCATCGTGCGCCGCGCGAACAACACCATCCTCGACCAGCAGCGCGACCTGAGCCGCCAACTGCAGCAACTGCGGACCACACTTGGCGAAAACGACCGCATGCGCGGGCAGCTGCACGAGGCGGTTGCGCGCACTACCGCGCTCAACGAGCAGTTTTTGCACCGGGTGGCCGCCGACCTGCACGACGGACCGGCGCAAGAGATTGCCTTGGCCCTGATGTGCCTGGAGGCACTCGGCGAAGCACGATCCGGCGGGGGGGTGCTCGAGGGCAATACGTCGCACGACTTCGAAACCATCTACCGGGCCCTGAATGCCTCGCTCACGGAGCTGCGCAACATGGCTTCCGGATTGGGGATGCCTAAAATCGCCGATCTGTCGCTGGCCGACACCGTAAGGCGTGCCGTGTGTGATTTCGAGGACAAGTCCGCAACGACGGTCCAGATGGAGGTCGACGACGCGCTGGACGAAGCCCCCCTTGCGGTCAGGATCACCGTCTACCGTCTGCTCCAGGAGTCGCTCACCAATGGTTGGCTGCACGCGCGCGGGGCTGCGCAGCAGGTGCGCGCGCGGCGCGCCGGTGCGCAGGCGTTCATCGAGGTCGCGGACCAGGGCACGGGCTTCGTTCCGCAGGCGGCCTTCGACTCCGGGCGACTCGGACTCGCGTTCATGCGCGAGCGCGTTCGACTGCTCGGCGGGGTCTTCGAAGTCGCGTCCGAACCCGGGCGCGGTACGCGCATTCTGGCTCGGCTTCCACTGTTGCTCGAAGACACGGCACGTGCCTGATCCGATCCGCATCCTGCTCGCCGATGACCACCCGATGTTCCGCGAGGGCGTCGCTCACTCGCTCGGTAGCGAGCCCGATCTCGAGGTCATCGGATCGCCGCAAGCGTGCCTGACATGCGCATCCTGATGCTTACCGTATCCGAGGACAAGGACAACCTGTTGGCCGCCCTCAAGGCGGGGGCGCACGGTTACGTGCTCAAAGGGGTGTCGGCGAGCGAGTTGCGCGCCATCGTGCGCCGCGTGGCGGGCGGCGAGGCCTTCGTCACGCCCGCGCTTGCCACGCGACTGCTGGTCGAATTCTCCCGCCCACAGGCACGCGATCCGCTCTCCGAGCTAACGGCACGCGAGCGCGACGTTATCGAACTCCTTAGCCTGGGTTCCAGCAACCGCGAGATCGCCGAGCGCCTCCACCTCGCCGAAAAGACTGTCAAGCACTACGTGACTTGCATCCTGCAGAAGCTCCATGCGCGCAGTCGCACCGAGGCGGCCCTGATCGCCGTTCAGCACGGCTCGCCCGCGCGTCAGGCGCCGGAGGCGACGACCACCACCGGCAATCCGGGCAGTAAGCGGTAGTTTCCGGAGAACACCGCGCGCCCGGTCGCTGGCAGTCCGCGCGGCAATACAGCGCTGGAGCAACCACGGGCGCCGACTACCGCAGCGGACGCCTTACCGTCCCTAGAGGCTGGCACGAAAGTTACGTCGTTCGTTGCACGCCGCGAAAGTATCCCGATCCGGACCTCGCGCTGTTCGATCTGGTGAAGCGCGGTCGGTATTCTGTGACGGAGCTGGCTGAGACAACCGGTCGCGACCCGTCTGCCGTGCGACCAAACGCAATTCTGGTTGCGTTTGGTACAGGGATTTGTCGGGCTTCGCTGGGCTCAGCCCGACCTACGACTCAGCCCGACCCGCGACTTGTCCTAGGGATAGATCCTAGCTAGCATACGAGGCGCAGAACAACACAAGGAGCGATCCAATTAATCCAGCGTGGAAGACGGCATGCCAGGGAAGTCTTCCGCTCAACCTCGCGACCACGGTCGACATCGCGATTGCTCAAGGCGTCAATTGCAATGCGATGTAATCAGCGCTCTCGAACGAAGCCCTCGCTGCGCAAAGCGAGGTGAGGGTCGGCCGGGACGAGCAGGCTGAGGGAGCTATTATAAGTGTTTCGAAGCAGAGCTCCCCTTACTTCGCGAACTACTTCGCGAACTTCAGTTTGATCGCCCCGGGATGGAATGCGTGCCGCACCGATGCGAAGGCCGCGAAACCGAAGGCGTACTCGGCGTCGAGCTTGTCGAACTGCACATGAACTCGGGCTTGCCATTGACCAGCTTGATGTCGTCGTAGCCGCCGGCCGTCCGGAAACGATCAAGAAAAAAACCGGGACTCTCTGCGAGTCCCGGCCGAAATCTAACGTCTGGGGGGGCCATTCGTTAGAGGATACCCCTGTAGCTTGCTACATCGAACTCGCCTCAGAACCCAAGCATCACACGGACCGTGAACCCGTCGTCCTTGAGTCGCGCGGTCGTTAGCCCTGCCGTGTCCTCGAACTGGTGATGACGATACTCACCGATGAGCTTGATGTTCTGGCTCAGGAGGTACTGTACGCCGGCTACGATATCCCATTCCTTCGGCGTCGAGTTCGTGATGCCGGTTACGCCGTTCAGCGTTACGCTTGTATCGTTGATGTTGTCGCCTTTGACCCAGTCATAGCGAGCGTACGTGATGCCTTCCTTCTTGAACTGCCAGTTAAGTTGGTGGAACCCGCCCCTCCATTTGAACTCCTTGCCGAATCCGGTGGGATTGCTTTCCCGATTGGACATGTACTGGTTTTCGAGCGTGACAGGAACCCCGAAGGGCACGAGGCTGAGCGTCCCGTCGATCCCGAGTCTCGTCATGCTGTTCTTGTCCTGACGCCCGGACATGATCCCGGCGCCGTTCGGGTTGCCGGCAATCGACGCGAAGTTTCGCAGCTTCTCGTCGTAGGTGTCGCTGCTATGGTAGGCAGTGAAACCCAACGACTGGTTGTAATAGCGCATGACCCAGCGCCCATACAGATCCTTCTGGGTGTTGTTATCGCCCTTGTCATTGCTACCGTTGGTAACCCCGAGGTGGTATTCGGCCCAAAATGTATCCCTCTTGCTGACATCGGTAACCGGCTTACCGAAAGTCAACATACCGTTGATCTCGGCGATGATCTGCGGTTCGCCCAATTTGAACAGGGAGTCGTCTGAATCGCCGAGCACGTCGCCCACGTTGTTCGGGCTGATGTAATCCAGCGCACGGCGCTCGTAGATGAGGTACTGGTTGACCGAGAGCCGCACCTTGCCGGACGCATAGCCGTTTGGAAGGTGGGTTATGCCGGCAAGCACGTTGAGGCTGTCACGCGGCAGGCTGTCACCCGCTATGTTGTTGAACCAGAACTTCGCCACCTCGAAAGTCGGTTTTTCGGTCTCGAACTGAATCTTGTGACTCCTCGACGTGTCGTTCGCCTCGAACTTGCCGGTCGGGGTGAACTCCCACGCCTTGGTTTCGTACATCGGGAACTCTACGAACGCGGAGAAATACTTGCCCAAGGGCGAGGTCATGAAAATACTTGCATCCTCGAGTGAGAGGCTGGATCCCCGAGCGGTATTGGTGGTGCCATCCGACGCCGTGCGCTTCTCGTTACGCTGGTCGTAGCCGACGCCGGTGACGAACGACAGCGGCAGCGTGGTCGGAATGCTGACGCCCTTCGCGATTTCGATGTCCTCCGAAATGGGCGTGAGATCGTTTCCGTTGATAGCGCGATAGCCGCTGAGCCTGAAGGTGACGCCCGCACCGTTCAACGCGCCCCACATCGTGTGGCATCCCTGGCATTCCATGCCGTAGCGACGCGAGTACGACGGCACCGCCGAGGCGTCAGGCGCGAACACCGTCAGAAGAGTGGCCATCGCAGCGAGCATGGCAACCGTTGCGCCTGCGATTCGGCCATTACAGCGAAGGTTCTTAGCTGGAACTGCCGGCAAGATTGGACTGGCATTCATTTTGTTTCCCCGTAGCGTTAAGCGATCTATTCCGCCAGCCCCTGGAACCGCCTATGCAACGTTTCAACGCCGACGCGATATAAGCCGTCGGCAGACGACCTAAGGGGTTGAGCGACACTTCGCTTGTTGCAAGCCCCATGCCTACGGGGCTGTTGGCAACTTTCCGCGGAGAAACAAGCAGATTACTTACAAGGACGGTGCAAACTTCCGATCTATGTCACAAAAAATCTGTGACAGGTGTCATCAACTCATGACGAGCGAAGCTTCGCCACACGGCTATGGAGATTCTGCCGTGCGATACCGGAAAGTCGAGCTGCTTCGGACACGTTGCCCTTGGCGGCGCGAAGTACGTTTGCGAAATATTCCTGCTCGAAGCGTTCGCGTGCCTCTCGGAATGGCCGAACATGACCGCCAATGTCGGAACAAGGGTGTTCGATGGCCGCGAGAGCGAGGTCGCGCGGAGAGATCGACGTGCCGTCGTTAACCGCGACTGCACGTTCTACCGCATGTTGGAGTTCGCGTACGTTGCCTGGCCAAGCCGCCGTTTCGAGTGCCGTCATGGCCTCGGGTGTAAACGGGCCCGCGTTCTTTCCGAATTTCGCGGTAAAGTAGTCCAAAAAATAAAGTGCCAGTGCGTGAATATCATGGGGTCGCTCGCGCAATGGCGGGACACGCATCCCGACGACGTTGATGCGATAAAAAAGGTCTTGCCGAAAACGCCCCGCCTTGGTTTCGGCTTCCAGGTTCTTGTTTGTCGCACAGACTAAGCGGAAGTTGCTCGATCGCTGCGTAGTACTGCCAAGCCGGGCGAAGGTCTGCTCTTGCAGGACTCGTAGGAGACTCGCTTGCAGCTTGGCGCTCATGTCGGAGATTTCGTCTAGAAACAGGGTTCCGCCGTCTGCACTCTCCAAATACCCCACCGTGGTCCTCGTTGCGCTCGTGAACGCACCTTTTTCGGAGCCAAACAGCGTAGCTTCCAAGAGCGATTCGGAAAGCGAGCCGCAATTCACCTCCAGCAGCGGGCCTCGCGCTCGCATACTCAGCGCATGAATCTTCTTTGCGATCAGCTCCTTTCCCGTGCCACTTTCACCCTCGATCAGCACTGTGGTGTCGAGCGGCGCTACTTGCCGCACCATGGCGAGCAGATGGTCCATGGCCGCAGAGCGGTAAATGAGAACGGGATAGCCTGGGTGGGCGTCGAGCGTCTCGCGCAACTCCCTGATTTCGCGATAGGCGCGATCCATCTCAAGTGCCTTGCCGATGACTGCCTCGAGTTCGTCGAGATTCTCAAATGGTTTGGTCAGGTAATCGAACAGACCTTCCTTCACGGCACGCACAGCGTCGCGAAAATCCGCGTAACCGGTGATTAATATGGCGATCTGTCGTGGTCGGTCTGCGCGCATTTCCGCAAATAGGGCAAGCCCGTTACCGTCCGGCAATCGGTGATCGAGGATGGCAAGGTTGAAATCATCGGCATGGTACGCAACGCGCGCCTCGGCCACGCTGCCAGCCAAGCGCAGCTGAACCGAGTTCCGACGCAGCAATCCCTGGAAGAGCTGCTGCGTATAGGGGTCGTCGTCAACCAGCAGGATTTTCGTGGTCATGTGTTTCCCCGCCTATCGGTAGCCACAACGTGAAGCGCGCACCGCCCTCCGGCGCATTTTCCGCATCGATGCTCCCACCATGCTCGACGGCGATATGCTGCGCGACGGAAAGGCCCAGACCGGTCCCGCCCTGCCGCGTCGTAAAGAACGGCGTAAACATCCTATCCTTCACATCGGGAGAAATCCCCGGTCCCGAGTCTGAAATCAAAATGTCGCATCCGGGGACCTCATCGCGCACCCGCAGCGAAATCCTGACCACTACTTTTCCATCCGGGTCCGCCTGTGCCGCATTGTGGATGAGGTTAAACAAGGCGTTTCGTATAAGTAGCGGATCGGCATGAAGCGCCACGTCTTCGCTCGGAGCTTGCAGCTCCACCGGAGGGTGCCCGCCAAGACTGTGCCGAAAGAACGCCACGGTCTCGCGCGTCACTTGGCAGATGAAGATGCTCTGAGGCCGAGAAGGCGCCACTCTGCTCATCGCGAGCAAGCGCTGTACGAAATCCCGACAGCTCTGCCCCGCTTTACGCACCTCGCCAAGCAATTGCCTCACTCGGAGGGGATCATCTGCCTCGCGCTCCGCAAGTTCGGCCAGATTGACTACTCCGACCAGCGGGTTGTTGAGCTGGTGGGCGATCTCGCTCAACAGCTGGCCCATGGTCGAAAGTTTCTCAAGCTGCATGAGACGGCCGTGCTCGGCGCTCAATTTTGCGAGTCGCGATTCCGCGGCGCGCTTACCGAAGTAGACCGACCGAAACAATGTGTAAAGAGCTAAAAACAGCATGGCGCCACCTACACCCGTGACGAACCAGAGCAGCACAAGCCCATCTCGGATCACAGCGTTGATCTCCTTCGGCGACCGATAGAGCGCCAACACGCCGTCTACGTTATCTCTATTCGCCCTCTCCCCGTCTAAGGCAAACGGAACGTAAAACTCGATCAACTGGGTTTCCGGAAGGCCTTCATTAGGATCAAGGTTGGTCGCCATTGGAATGAATACCGGACGCACTTCACCCTGAAGGGCGCGCGTCAAGTCCTTCCAATTGCGGGTGAAACTGCTGCCGATCAGTCGTGGTTCGTCCGACCAAACGATTGTCTGGTCCTTATTAAACACTTTGATGCGCGCCACCCCAGACAGTTTTTCGAGCGCGCTGAAACTGTGACGCAGGTGTGAACCGGCAGCGCTGCCGGTAAAGTCGCGCAGGTCGGTGAGAGACAGCATCCCTTCCTGTGCTTGCTCGGACACAATCGCGTTGACCAGATCATAGATCACGGCTGATTCACGCTGCATGATCTCATTTCTGTAAAAGATGAATTGAGTGACACTTGTTGCAACCACCATCACTGCGACAAGCAATAGGCTGGTGATCGTAAATTTCTGAGGAGGTGTCAATGAAATGTGCATGATTCCGCTCTATTGAGAGCCTAAACAGATTGGCGATAAGCAACGCTCACTAGAACCTAGGCTGACCAGCCTGCCGAGTTCGTGCACTGAGGGCCGACGCCCTTGCATTTGGCAATCTAGCTTCTCGTTCTGCTCGCCGCCTTGCGCCAGGTCAAGGCGAAAAGCTATGAAGGCGCTTCGCGCGGCAGTTATCCTGCGGGCTTATCTCGGTTAGATTTCCGTTGCGGCGGCTGCGGCCTTGAATGACGCAGCTCGCATCTGAGCATTAGCCGCCTCGAAGAAGGTCTCTGACCGCCGCGCAGCGGCAGAATACGCGAGCGTAATGGCGCAACCACAAGCGCCCAGGCCGCAGTGGTACGGTATTCTTGTTTCCACCGAATGCGCAACTCTGCCGGCACTAGTTTGCGGCTCATGTATCAGGGGAGATGGAACATGCAGATCCGATATCAACCGGCAATGTTCAGCCTGCTCGCGATGATGGCGATGGGCTTCGAAGCGGCGGGGCAATCCGTCGAGGCGGCGCGCGCCGCTCGCGACCAGGCAAAGGCAGATCTAATGAGGGCGCAAGACGCCTTCGAGCGCGCTGACGAGGCTTATATCAAGGCGCTGGGCGGTGCGGCTTTCAGGCCCGCGGTAACTCCGGTGGCGGCCACGCCCGGGGAGGCGCGTCCCGTCTCTGTTGTCACGTTCAGGCTCTCCGGGGTTGGCGCGATAGAAGTCAACCCACTCGATTACAGAGCGCGACTCGTCATCGACGAGCATCCCGGCGAGTGGACTCAGCACGCCTCCGGCGCGAAAAACACGGTACCGCCGGGTACGCGCTCGCTAGCATACGAAGTGCAGAACAACACGCGGAGCGATCCGATCAATCCAGCATGGAAGACGGTGTGCCAGGGAAATCTTCCGCTCAAACCCGCTACCACGGTCGACATCGCGATTGCTCAAAGCGTCAAGTGCAGTGCAACGTAATCAGGTTAGCGCTCGCGAACGAAGCCCTCGCTGCGCAAAGCGAGGTGTGGGTCGGCAGGGACTAACGGGCCGAGAGGAGGTAGTGTTCGAGGCAGAGCTTCCGTTTACTTCGCGAACTTCAGTTTGATCGCCCCGGGGTGGAACGCGTGCCGTACCTGCGCGTTGTCGAACGCCGCGAAACCGAAGGCGTACTCTGCGTCGAGCTTGTCGAACTGGACATCGAACTTGCTGCCGGTGACGAGCTTGCGCGACAGCACCGTCGTCCAGACACCGTCCTTCCAGGCGATTGTCGCGTCGATGTCGCCGCGGTCGCCCGTGAATTTCGATACCATGATCGACGCCACCTCGTCGCCGGGCTGGAACTTGCTGTCGTCGAACGGCGTCTTGTCTTCAGCGCGCAGGTAGTACGTGCCGCCCTTATTCGCAGCCTTGCCGTCCTTGCTCATGAACTCGGGCTTGCCATTGACCAGCTTGATGTCGTCGTAGCCGCCGGCGGTCTTCGGATCGCTCTTGCGGCCGGCCTCAGGAGCCTTGTCCTTGTCGTAGCGCGTGTGATCGACGTACTGGTCATCGGCCTGGCCGATGTAACCCGTGCGGATCGATTTCATGTGCCAGATATCGCCGAACTCGCCTTCGCTGGCCGTGTACTTGTTGCCGAACGGTTTGCCCTGCTCGCCGGCGTGGCACAGCGCAAAGCAGCCTTGGCTGTCGAAGCCTTTGATGGAATTGTTGATGTTCCAGATGAGCGCGAACTTGTCCTCGTAATACTTGTTGTTGTCGCCACCCTTGTCATCGGGATCGGAGAGCTTCTTCCAGCTCCCATCAGGCTGCTTCACGTAGGGGCTGCGTCGCACGGACTGCGTCGGATCGTCGTACTGCACCAGCATGTAGAGCATGTCCGTCGTGTAAACCGCCTTGAGCGTGACCGTCGTCGCCCCGTCCTTGAAATTCGCGCCGCTGCTTAGCTTGACGGTCAAAGGCGCTGCCTTCGCCCACGCGGGGTCGGCGGCCTGTGTTGCAGGCTTCGGCGCAGCGCTCACCTTGGCTGCGGTCAGCGTGCCCTGAGCGAGCGCCGCGCTGCTGCAGGCCAGTGCGGCGGCGAAACCGATCAACATGGTTGTCGCGCGTGCATTCACGATCGTGCGCTTGTTCATTCGTTTCCTCACTCTTCGTCGAGCCTCAAGGTCCTGCCCAATAACCTTTCGCCGCGCTCATGCGGTGTCGAGAGATATCGGTCACGACTGCAACCGGCTCCACGTTGCAGCCTGGATGAATTAGGCGCCAATGGGACTCCCGGCGCATTGAGGTACATCAACGTCCAGGCAGAACGCCGACGGGCGATACTTTCCGTAATGCCTCAGACGCAGCTGTGGTGCTGCCGCTCAGGGTTTTGATGTCTGCTGCGCTCAAATGCCGATAGGCGCCGGGTGTGGTGGCGGGGCGTGGTAGATCTCCGCGAGGTTGCGGGTGGTCGTGATCGGTTCGCGCAGCAAGAGGCCGATCGGGCCTTCTGCGATCATGCGGGCGAATCGGTCCAGGTTGCGGTGGATCGCTTCGGCATAAGGGTCGGCGCCAGCAAAATGCACGGCGAGATGGCGAGCCACTTGTTGGAAGTCCTGGTCAAGCCGCTTGCATACGATGTTCTCGTAAAACCTCGGCGACTTGCGCAAGAGGTCGAAGGCATCGCGGTAGAGCAGTTGCTCCCGGCCGTCCGGGGTGCGCACGCGGTCGCATCCCGCGAGGACCAGTTCCGGATAAAGATGGTAGTAGCAGCGCTCGGGATACCAGCGATCGGAAATCTGGCTCAACAGGTCGGCGCTGCCGAGCATCTGGCCGAGCGTGATGGCCGGACCTTCGTACCCGGCGAATAGCTGGTTGAGATCCGTCGCCAGCCGGGTTACGAAGATCAGCGGCGCCAGCGCCGCGTGGTTGGCCAGCGACGTTGTTCGCAGATACCTCCCGGCGAATTCAACGCTGCGTGATTCGTGCTCGGCCATCAACTGCGGGCCGCGGAGCGCTGCTTCTGAAGTCTTCCGGATGAAGCCCGTGTCGTGCAGCAGACCGAGCAGGACGCCGAGCAGGCCGTATTCCGGTGTCAACGCGGCGGAAGAGATGCCTTGTTCGCTCTGGTAGCCGGCAATGAGTCGGGCCATGACCAGAGCCGTGTCGAGCGAATGCCGCACATCGTGATACGGCATGTCGCAGGCCAGGTAACCGGCATGCTTACCCGCAAAGAGGCGGCCGACGAGGGCGAAGCTGGCGTGAAGCAGCTCGCGGTCGAAGCTGCCGGCGCCGAAACATTTCTCGAGAATGCGATCTGTGGCATCGGCAACCGCCTGCTCGTCGTCGATCGACACAGTGTTCGTCGCATCAAGCAAGGACCGCGGAGCGCGCATGCTTTTCACCATGAGACTGAAGCGCATCGATCATAGCAGCCGGCAGGGAGGACGCGTCCCCGCAGCGCGGCAATGGCACCTTACGAGGACACCAAAGGGTTGTGGCCTAGCGTTCTTTCCCGAGGTGCTTTCGCCGATTTGCTTCATACACGAACTCCTCCAATTCGGGATCCATTGCGCTGCGAGATGAAACGATCCCGATGGGCTTGCCGTCCTGCATGACGGGCAGGTGGCGAAAACCGTTCTCTTGCATCACCAGCAATGCGTACCCGAAGGACTTATTCGGATCAACGGTGTGCGGCGCGCGGGTCATCACGTCGGCAAGCCGTGTGGCCTGCGCGTCAAGCCCACGCGCGACGACCCGAAATACGACGTCGCGCTCGGTAAAAATTCCGACGAGACGATCGTCTTCAATTACCATGATCGCGCCGACATTCTTGGCTGCCATGAGCTCGGCAGCTTTGCTGACAAGGGTCTCCGGTGCTGCCTTGAGAACCTTTCGTCGCTCCATGACGCTTCTGACTGGTTTATCGAACATAGAACTCCCCCACTCCCTCCAGCGCCCGCCTTCCAGCCTCGACCCGCGCCAGCAGCCTTGCCCAGCCGTCGTCGATCTCTGCTTGCAGGGTTTCGATGTTCGCTGCGCTCAAATGCCGGTAGCGGCGTTGCAGCGCCAGATAATCGCTCAGCGGACGCGTCTTCGATGTGTGGTTGAGCGTGTAGGTGCGTCCGTTCTCGACTTCGTAGAGCGGGAATGCGCCGCTCTCGACCGCATAGCGTGCGGCGGTCAGACCCGCGTCGTCGGGCAGCCCCCAGCCATCGAGGCAGGGAATGAGCAGCGTGATGATTCGCGTGCCATAGATCGTTTTGGCCTTCTCGACCTTGCGGATCAGGTCGGGCATGAAGCCGACGCTTGCGGTGGCTACGTAAGGCACCTCGTGCGCCGCCATGATTTCGGTGAGGTTCTTCTTGCGCGAGGTCTTGCCGGCGGGCGTCGAGCCCGTGCTCGCGAGATGCGGCGTCGAAGAAGACTTCT
>WNGE01002517.1_pt1 | contig 23838 bp, 20 predicted proteins | sample 5400651 | NCBI WGS metagenome assembly WNGE01 (sample SAMN13153370, study PRJNA577476) | soil metagenome | isolation source: 60 cm soil or saprolite under grassland replicate 2 | place: USA:California | collected 2016-06-15
CGGGCCTGGCCGGCTGCGCGCTGTCGCAGATCGGCAACGTCGGACCCGATCTCGGCCAAAGCTATATCGTCGATTCGTTCATGGTGGTAGTGCTGGGCGGCGTGGGCCAGCTCGCGGGCACCGTGTACGCGGCGCTTGGCTTGGGCATCGTCAACAAGCTCCTCGAGGCCTGGTCGGGCGCGGTGCTCGCCAAGATCGCCGTGCTCGTGTTCATCATCTTCTTTATCCAGAAGCGGCCGCAGGGCCTGTTCGCGCTCAAGGGGCGGGCGATGGAGACATGATCTTGGGCCGGGCTTTCATGCCCGACGCGACTCTGGGCGCGCCGCGTTATCTGAGCCTGCTCTCGCCGGGCGGATGGTCGCTCTACGGTCTGGCGGCGGTCGTGCTCCTGGTCGTGTTTCCGCTGCTCCATTTGACGGTGCCGGCGGACAGCGCTCTGCACATCTCCGACTACTGGGTGACGCTGCTCGGCAAGATCATGTGCTACGCGATCGTCGCGCTGGCGATGGATCTGATCTGGGGCTACACCGGAATCCTGTCGCTGGGGCACGGGCTTTTCTTCGCGCTCGGCGGCTACGCGATGGGCATGTATCTGATGCGCTCGATCGGGCACGACGGTGTCTATCAGAGCGACCTCCCTGACTTCATGGTGTTCCTCGACTGGAAGAAATATCCGTGGTACTGGAGCTTCACCGATCACTTCGGGTACGCCGTGGCGCTCGTCGTGCTGGCGCCGGGGCTGCTGGCATTCCTGTTCGGCTTCTTCGCGTTTCGCTCGCGCATCAGGGGCGTCTATTTCTCAATCATCACGCAGGCCCTGACGTACGCGTTCATGCTGCTGTTCTTCCGCAACGATACCGGCTTCGGCGGGAACAACGGCTTCACCGACTTCAAGCGCATCCTCGGTTTTCCTATCACCGCGCCGGAAACACGCATGGCGTTGTTCGTGACGACCGCGGGCGCCTTGCTGGGATTCCTGCTGCTAGGACGCTGGATCGTCATGTCCAAGCTCGGACGGGTGCTGACCGCGATCCGCGACGCGGAAACGCGCGTGATGTTCTCCGGCTACAATCCGCTTTACTTCAAGCTGTTCATCTGGACGCTTTCCGCGGTGATTTGCGGCATCGCCGGCGCGCTGTACGTGCCGCAGGTCGGAATCATCAACCCGAGCGAGATGTCGCCGGCCAATTCGATCGAGATCGCGATCTGGACGGCGGTCGGCGGCCGCGGCACGCTGCTCGGACCCGTGCTGGGTGCGGCGGCGGTCAACCTCGGCAAGAGCTGGTTCACCAAGGCGTTTCCGGAGTACTGGCTGTTCGCGCTGGGCCTGCTGTTCATCCTGGTCACGCTGTTTCTGCCGCGCGGGCTCGCCGGGCTGTGGCATTCCCGAAAGAAGAGGCCATGAGCGGCGCCTCCTCGCGCGAACACTGGGACGATCCGGTCGCAACCGGGACGAGACTCCTTGGGGAGGGCGTCGACACGACGCACCGCGGGATACTCTATCTCGATGGGATCAGCGTGAGCTTCGACGGCTTCAAGGCGCTCGACAGCCTGTCGCTCATCGTCGACGCAGGCGAGCTGCGTTGCGTGATCGGACCCAACGGCGCCGGTAAGACAACGATGATGGACGTCATCACCGGCAAGACGCGGCCCGACGCCGGCAGCGCATATTTCGGACAGACGATCGATCTTTCGCGGCTCACCGAGGCCGAGATCGCCGGAGCGGGTATCGGCCGCAAGTTCCAGAAACCGACCGTGTTCGAGCAGCACTCGGTATTCGAGAATCTCGAGCTCGCGATGAAGGCAGACAAGCGCGTCGGACCCACGCTGCGCGCGCGTCTCGACGCAGCGGCGCGCGACCGCATCGCGAGCACGCTCGAGACGATCAAGCTGCTGCCGGAAGCGGCGCGACCGGCGGGTCTTCTCTCGCACGGGCAGAAGCAATGGCTCGAGATCGGCATGCTGCTGATGCAGGAGCCGCAGGTCCTGCTGCTCGACGAGCCGGTCGCGGGAATGACCGACGCAGAGACGATGCGCAGCGCGGAGCTTTTCGTTTCGCTCGCCGGCCGATACACGTTGGTCGTGGTCGAGCATGATGTCGACTTCGTGGCGCGTATCGCCCACAAAGTCACCGTGCTGCACGAAGGCAGCGTGCTCGCCGAAGGCTCGATGGAGCAGATCCAGCAGAACCAGCAGGTGATCGAGGTCTTCCTCGGGCGCTGACCATGCTCAGAGTCGCGGACCTGAACCAATATTACGGCGGCAGCCATATTCTGCGCGACGTCGCGTTCGACGTGCCGAGCGCAGCGTGCACGGCGCTCATTGGACGCAACGGTGTGGGCAAGACGACGTTGCTCAAGTGTCTGATGGGCTTGCTGCCGATCCGCTCGGGGGACATCAGCTTCGACGGCCGCGGAATTGCCTCGCTTCCGCCGCATGCACGGGCGGCACTGGGAATTGGCTACGTGCCCCAAGGACGCGACATATTCCCGCGGCTTACGGTCGAGGAAAATCTGCAGATGGGCCTGGCGGCGCAGTCACGCCGCGCCCGGCTTCCCGAGCTCGTCTTCGAAATGTTTCCGGTCTTGCGCAGCATGCTGCACCGGCGTGGCGGAGATCTTTCCGGGGGCCAGCAGCAACAGCTCGCCATCGGTCGCGCGCTGGCGATGCGCCCCAGGCTCCTGATCCTCGACGAGCCGACCGAGGGTATCCAGCCTTCGATCATCAAGGACATCGAGCGCGCGATCCGCAAGCTGGTATCGGGCGGCGAAATGGCGATCCTGCTCGTCGAGCAATATTACGATTTTGCCAAGTCGCTCGCCGACCATTACGTCGTGCTCTCGCGCGGCGAAGTGGTGTCCCGCGGCGCAGGCTCGGCGATGGACGGCGACAACGTGCGCGCGCACCTTGCGGTTTGAGGGAGCGGCAGGCAGCGCGAAAGGGTCCCGGTGCGGAGACGACGCGAAGGGCGAGGAGTGAAACAGGGGAGCGTCGTCCCGCCCGGGTACAACGTCATGCAGCAAAGGCTGTGCCAGCATTCCAGAACGGCGCAATCGAAGCCCTGACTGTCGCTGCACCGTGTCGAGGCGCCGGAAGGCGCGCCGCCGCGCGTCACTTGGCGACGGCACGCGGCGTCGCTCATCGCTTCTGTCGCAACAGCCCCGTTTAACGCACGACTGCAGAGTACATCACGTTCAGGTGACCGCGTTTCGCTAGACGTCGAATGCGAAGCGCGCGCTCATTCGTCGATAGGATCGACGAGCTCGGGGCCGTCGTTCTTCGGGCTGTTGACCTTGGCGCTCACCGGATAGGCGCGCATGGCCTCCGCCGGATACGGCTTGAGCAGCGCGAGCGCCTGTTCGGGCGTGCCAGTCAGCCAGGTGTCATAGTCCGCGGGTGCGATGATAACCGGCATTCGATCGTGGAATCTCGCGGCCAGCTCATTGGGCGCACAGGTCACGATGCAACACGACTGTACGGCTTCGCCTTGGCGGTCTTTCCAGCGCTCCCACAGTCCGGCGAATGCGAACAGCTCGCCGCTTGCCAGCATGATCCGATAGGGTTGCTTGCCTTGCGCCGTCGGCAGCCAATCATAGAAACTGTCCGCGGGAATCAGGCAGCGCCGGTATTTGAATGCGGCCCGGAACGACGGCGTGGTATCGATACCTTCGGCGCGCGCATTGATCAAACGCGATCCGATCGATGCATCCTTCGCCCAGCTCGGGATGAATCCCCAGCGCATCCGCCGCGCCTCGCGCTTCATGTCGCGCGTCGGGATCACGACGATGCGCTGGGTCGGCGCCACGTTGAAACGCGGCTCGTAGAACTCGGGCTCGACCGGCGCGAAGGTGTCGAGCCCGAACTTGGCTGCGATATTCGCCGGCTGAGTGAGAGTGAAGCGGCCGCACATTGCGCGATTCTAGCGCGAGCGCTTCGGGCGGCGCGGGATGAGCTGCGCCACCAGCCCGCAGCTCCGCAACGCGCGGCGGGATCCCCTAGGTCAACGTGGACCTGGGTCTGGGCCAAGGGTTAGCTCGAAGATCGCGTCGCGATACTCGAGTCGCAATTGAAGTCGCTGGAACGAGATGTTCAAATTTTTGGTAAGTTGTCGCGACGGTATGCGGAAGACTTAGAAGTGCTGCCCACCTATTATGTTGACGAGGACGGTGTGCACGACGTCGAGAAACATGCTGAGCAGCTGCGCGTCCGCGATGCGATGATCGCGGACGGAAATAGCTGGTTAGCGGATGAACAGCGCGCCGTTGTTGCCCTCGCCGAAGGCATGACCACTGCCGAGGGGGCGCGGGCGGAATTGAGCGGCTTTATCTCTCGATATCCCTATCGGGCCGTACGCGGCTCACTTCCCGCCGGTTGCCGGCTTGGTGCCACCTTCTGGATGTGGGGTGCTACGAGTCTCAAGCGGTCCGGTGAACTGGAACACCGGGCCGCCGGCATAGGTGAAATAGATCTTGCGCTGACTGTGCGCGACCAGCACGCGATGCGCATGAAGAAAGTCGGCGCCGAGCAGCATCGAAGAGGTTGACTCCACCCTTTGCGGCAGATGGCTACCGATAGGCGTGTACCTCGCACCCCTCCACAGGTCGGCAAAACGGATAGTCGTATCCTTTATGGCTTCGTTGCCGATGACAACGCTCTGAAAAGGACCGATCCAGTAATCGACCGCCTTGCTGCCGAACCCGCGACCGCTTCCACCTGCGACGACGCCGGGCGAATCTGGCGTGACACCCGCTCGGGCGGCAGCAGATATGTCCAGCACCGACGTGCCGGCACCGGAATCGAGCTGCGCGTCTACCGACTGCCCGTTGATCTGGACCGTCAAGACGATCTGCGGGCGGACGTCATAGACCGCCTCGATATCGACTTCGCTTGCGCCCTCGGTTGCCCAGTAAGCCAGCGACACGCCGCTGCAATCCTTAGGCTGGTACAACTTGACCGTGTTGTGAGCCAGATCGAACTCGACGTCTGCCTGGTAGAAAAAATCCTCGCCGAGGATGAAGGCGACGTCGCGACCGAAATCTGCTTCCCCTGCGACTATCACCCGCCAATTCTTGCGCGTGATTTGGCCGATCTTGACCTCATCTATATTGACGGCCTCGACCTTGGTTTCGCCGCCGATACCGAACATCCGATAACCCCTGACCTTCTGCCGGGCCAGGCCCAGCCGCTCCGTTGCCGAACGCGGTATCAGGCTGCGTTGCGCCCCGGTGTCCAGCATGACGCTGATCTTCTGGCCATTGATGGCGCCATCGACGACCAGATGGTTGCGTTCAAGCCGAACGGGCCAGTCCGCGATCTGACTCATCTTGCAGTTCGATGCCGCAGCCGCGTTAGTGCTCGCCACTGCCAGGTCGATGGCGAGCGATGCGACCAGAAAATGGCGTCTCATGGCGAATCTGATGCTTCCCTTTTTCTTCTCGCGAAGAGGGTGGAAGTATCACATGACATAGTCCATCAAACTCCGATCGTCTGCCGCGAACCAACGTCCAGGTACGCAATATTACGAGGCACACGCTACGTCATACCGCAATTACGCACTTGGCCCAGGCGGCATTGATCTGCCCACGGTGCAGCGGGTGTGTCAGGCCCCAAATGGTCTGCCAGTACTCACACCAGAATCAAGAACACGTGCAGAAGGCGTTGACCAAACTCGATAGCCGTATCGTTACCAAGACGTCAGATCAAACCGGGACCCAATATCAAGCCAAAGCAACAATTGACGAGCGCGACTTGCACAGGAATTACACACCGCCGAAGTGCCACAAACGTCGCGCGGCGTAAGTCATTGAAAAATGAGTGGGCCCGGCTGGACTCGAACCAGCGACCAAAGGATTATGAGTCCTCTGCTCTAACCAACTGAGCTACAGGCCCGGATAGCGACCGCGCCGCGATTATAGCGGAGCGCCGGCGCGCGATCGCTGAGCATCCTTCGCTGCAGCGTCGATGCGGGCGAGCTTGCGGTAGACTTCCGCGCACGCATGGCGCCATCGCACTATCTTCGTCCGCTGCTCGCGCCTGACTCGGTTGCGCTCGTCGGCGCATCCGAGCGTCCGGGATCGTTGGGACGCGTCGTCTACGAAAACATGCTTGCCGGCGAATTCAAGGGCGCGCTCTACGCGGTGAACCCGGGCCACGCCAAGGTGCTCGGCCGTCCCGCGTACGCATCGCTCGCCGCCATCGGACGGCCGATCGATCTGGCGGTGATATGCGCGCCACCGGCCGCGGTGCCGGACCTTCTCAAGTGCGAGCGCGGTCTTTTGCGTGCCGCCGCGATTCTATCCGGAGCGCCGCTGGCGACGCGCGCGGATGACCGGCGCTGGCGGCGCGAGATCGTAGTCAATGCGCGCGCATCCGGCGTGCGTATCCTGGGACCGGCGAGCTTTGGCGTGATCAGGACCTCGCAGGGACTCAACGCGACGCTTGGCGCGGCGACTGCGCTGCCAGGCCGCCTGACGCTGCTTTCGCAATCGGGCGCGATAGTGGGCGCGCTACTCGACTTCGCGCGCTCCGCGGGCATCGGCTTCGCGTCGGTCGCCGCGCTGGGCGCGGGCGGCGACGTCGATGTTAGCGAGCTCCTCGAGTTTGCGCTCACCGATGTCGAAACCGAAGGCATCGTGCTCTATATCGAGACCGTACCCGATGCGCGCCGTTTCATGTCCGCGCTCCGCGCCGCGGCGCGCACTAAGCCTGTCATCGTTCTCAAATCGGGTCGCCACGGCGCCGCTGCCCCGCCGGGAACGCCGTCGCCCGACCGGGTATTTGACGCGGCGCTCAAGCGCGCCGGAACGGTGCGCGTGGCGACGTACACGCAACTTTTCGGCGCGGCGCGCATCCTCGCCCTCGGACGTTTCCCGAGCGACAATCGGCTCGCCGTCGTGACCAACGGACGCGGCCCCGGATTGCTGGCGGCGGACCGTGCCGCCGAGGTTGGTGTCGCGCTTGCGAGCTTCAGCCAACGCACCGTGGCCGCGCTCAAGGGCTTGTCACCCTCCGGTTCCAAACCGGCCAATCCTCTTGACCTCCAGGGAGACGCATCACCGGAGCGCTTCGCCGCAGCATTGCGTGCGCTGCTCGGCGATGCCAACGTCGACGCCGCCGTGGTTCTGCATGTGACGACGCCTGCGGCGGGGCCGGTGGACAGCGCGCGGGCGGCCGCGGCGGAGGCAGAAGGCGCGACCAAGCCGGTGCTCGCCGCGTGGTTAGGTGCAGTCGATCGCGCCGAAGCGAGCGCCGCGCTCGAAAAAGGCGGCATCGCCAACTTCTACACGCCGGAGAACGCGGTCGAAGCATTCTCGTTTCTGGCGGCGTATCGGAAGAACCAGAAATGGTTGCTCGAAGTCCCGCCGTCGCAACCGGAATTCGCCGCCGTGGATCTGGCGGCTGCCGAACGCATTCGCAGGCGAACGCGGCGCTCCGCCGGCAAGCCGCTCCCGGCTCGGCAAGCGCGGGCGCTGCTCTCCGCATTCGGGATCAAGGTGCTTCCAATGGCAGCGTCGGGCGCGCCGCGACGCGCCAGGACCATGACGCGCAGCATCGGCCCGGCGGGCGGCACCGCCGTGGCCATCGGCGTGCACCGCGATGCGGTGTTCGGATCGGTCATCGCGCTGGGCCTCACAAAATCGCGCGACGAGCCCGACGTCATGCTGCCACCGCTCAACCGAAGGCTTGCCGCCGATCTCGTCGCGAGCGTCTGCGGCGTAATGCCTGCTCCCGAGCGCGACGCTTTGATCGCGCTCTTGCTCAAGGTCTCCACGCTGGTCTGCGCGCTGCCATGGGTCATCGAGCTCGAGCTCGGGCCGGTCTTAGCCGCGGCCGGCGACGCAATCGTCGTCGAAGGACGCGTCGTTATCGACCCGAAACGCCACGTTCTCGCGCACGGTTACCGGCACATGGCGATTCATCCCTACCCGGTCGAGCTCGAGACGACCGTGACATTGCGCGATGGCACTCGGCTGCCTGTACGCCCGATTCGCCCCGAAGACGCCACGGCCGAGGTTGCATTCGTCGCCGGCCTGTCCGATGAGAGCCGCTATCTTCGCTTCATGCACCACCTGCACGCGCTCACGCCGCAGATGCTCGCGCGTTTCACACAGGTCGATTACGACCGTGAGCTGGCGCTTGTCGCGCTCGGCGGCAAGCCGGGCGCCGAGAAGATCGTCGGCGTTGCGCGTTACGTGGCCAATCCGGATCGGGAGAGCGCCGAGTTTGCGGTCGTCGTGGCCGATGCGTGGCAGGGCAGGGGCCTCGGCCAGGCGTTGATGGAGAAACTGATCGCGAGCGCGAAGCGCCGCGGTTTCCGTCGGCTGGTCGGGGCGATACTCGGAATAAACGCATCGATGCAGAAGCTCGTGCGGGGTCTCGGATTCCGGCTCCGAACCGACCCCGACGACCCTGAGCAAGTCATCGCGCAGCTCGATCTCTCTGGCCCACGGCGCCGCGCGAATCCGGATTGAGCTGCGTCGGCCGCGGCTTTCAAAAAAACGCCCCGGACCGACCGGGGCGTTTCATCTTTTGGCGCAGGGTTTCTTATTCGCCTTCAAGGAAGCTGCGCAGTTTTTCCGACCGGGAAGGATGGCGCAGCTTGCGCAGCGCCTTGGCTTCGATCTGGCGGATGCGCTCGCGGGTGACGTCGAACTGCTTGCCGACTTCCTCGAGCGTGTGATCGGTGTTCATCTCGATGCCGAAGCGCATGCGCAGCACCTTCGCCTCGCGCGGCGTCAGCGTGTCCAGCACGTCCTTGCACACGTCGCGCAAGCTCGCGTTGACCGCCGCGTCGACGGGCGCCACGGTGCTCGCGTCCTCGATGAAGTCGCCGAGGTGCGAATCGTCGTCGTCGCCGATCGGGGTCTCCATCGAGATCGGCTCCTTGGAGATCTTGAGGATCTTGCGGATCTTCTCCTCGGGCATCTCCATCTTCTCGGCCAAGAGCGCGGGGTCGGGCTCCTGCCCGGTCTCCTGCAGGATCTGGCGCGAGATCCGGTTCATCTTGTTGATCGTCTCGATCATGTGCACCGGGATGCGGATCGTGCGCGCCTGGTCGGCGATCGAGCGCGTGATCGCCTGCCGGATCCACCACGTCGCATACGTCGAGAATTTGTAGCCGCGGCGATATTCGAACTTGTCGACCGCCTTCATGAGGCCGATGTTGCCTTCCTGGATCAAGTCGAGGAACTGCAGGCCGCGATTGGTGTATTTCTTGGCGATCGAGATCACCAGGCGCAGGTTGGCCTCGGTCATTTCGCGCTTGGCCTTGCGCGCCTTCGCCTCGCCCGTGGACATCTGCTTGTTGATCTCCTTCAGGTCCTTCAAGGGGATCATCACGCGCTTTTGCAGATCGAGCAGCTTCTGCTGTTGCTCGACGATCGCCTGCCGGTACTTGGCCAGCGACTCGCCGAACGGATGGTGCGCCGCAATCTCGCGGTCGATCCAGCGCAACGAGGTCTCGTGCTCCGGAAACTTCTTGATGAAGTCCGGACGCGGCATGCCGCCCTTGTTGACGACGAGGTCCTGGATCTTGCGCTCGATCTGCCGGATGTTGTCGACCTCGCAGCGCACGCTGTCGCACAGTCTTTCGACCTGACGGGCGCCAAAACGAATCTGCATGAGCTCGCCCGAAATCTTCTTTTGCAGATCGAAATACTTCGGCGCCTTGTGCCCATCCTTTTGCAGGACCGCAAGCATGCGCGTGTACAGCCGGCGGATCGCCGCGAAGCGCTGCAGGCCGGCGACCTTGAGCCGCTCGAGATTCTCGGCCGCGATCGCGCCGCTATCGGCTTCTTCGTCGAGCTCCTCGAGCGCATCTTCGTCATCCATCGCCTCGAGCTGCTCGTTGAAATCCATCAAGCCGTCGACGACGTCGTCGATCTTGAGCTCGTCCTTTTCGATCTTGGCGGCCAACTCCAGGATCTGCGCGACCGTCATCGGGCACGCCGAGATCGCCATGATCATGTGCTTCAGGCCTTCTTCGATCCGCTTCGCGATCTCGATCTCGCCTTCGCGGGTCAAAAGCTCGACCGACCCCATCTCGCGCATGTACATGCGCACCGGGTCGGTTGTGCGGCCGAATTCGGAGTCGAGTGTCGACGCTGCCGCTTCGGCGGCTTCCTCGTCGACGTCGTCGGCGGCTGTGGTCGGCGCCGCTTCCGACATCAGCAGCGTTTCGGCGTCGGGTGCCTCGTCGTAGACCTGGATCCCCATGTCGTTGATCATGGAGATGATGCCCTCGATCTGTTCGGCGTCGAGGATGTCGTCGGGCAGGTGGTCGTTGATCTCGGCGTAGGTGAGGTAGCTTCTCTCCTTGCCCAGCACGATCAGGTTCTTGAGCCGCGTCTTGCGCGCCTCGGCTTCCGCCGGAGTCAGCTCGACCTTGCGCAGCTCGACGCCGCCATTCTTGCCGCTCCTCACCTTGCCCTCGGCGAGCGCCTTTTCCGTGCGCCGAGCCGACAGCCTTGCGGCAATCTCACCTGGGCTTGGCTTGACCGGCGTGGTGGCGGCGACGCCTGCCTTGACCGGTCCCGCTTGAGGCTTCGATGGGGTCTTTGCCGTGGCTTTCGCGAGTTTCGGCGCAACCTTGGGTAGCACCTTGGGCGCAAGCTTCGGCGGCGCCTTGCGCCCGACGAGCTTCGCGTGTTTGCGCGATTTCAACGAGGTCTTGGCCTTCGGCAACCGCCGGCCGCTGGCTCGGGGAGCCGGCCGTTTCTTGCTGTGGAGCGTACTCCGCGACGCGCGTTTTGCACTGCTGCGCCCGGGTAACGCTGGCTTCCTACGGGTAGTGCGCGCCGCCCTGGTCGATCGGCGCGCCGGCCGCTTACCCTTGCGCGCCGCGCTCGCCGTCGGTCGGGCTCTGCCTTTAGCTTTGGCGCTGCGTTTCTTGGCGGGTTTGGAGGATTTTTTGGCCATGGCTGTCCTGCTGGTTTGGGCGCCTGCGAATCCGCGCCACGATCCGGTCATCCCCCGAAGATGGGGCCATTTGGGAAAAACCCAAAATTATAACATTTCTTCGCCAGGGGCGGCTCCTGCGCCTTTCATGTTTCGCGAGCGTCGCTGCCGGGACCTCCCCTTCGGTACTCCTGAGCGCGCTTGCGCTGCTCCGCCGAAAGATCATCGACGGGGCCCGAGCGAACGATCTCCCTGAACGCCGCGTTTTCCTGCCCCCTCTTGAGCTTTTCGACCAGGCCGGTCAGTTCCGCGTTCACATCGTAGTCGTCGTCCCAGCCGAAAATCTCGGTGGCCAGCTCGTCGAACAGGGTTTCGAACGAGGTGCCGCGGGCTTGCTCGATGAGCGCTGCGGTCGTCAGCTCCACGGGGCTCGCGCTCGTGGCGGACTGGATGAAGGCCACCGCCGGGCGTTCCGGATTCGTGGCGCCGAGGAGACTGATATCCAGGCCGGTGGCAAGCTGCGGGCGGAACAGCAAGGCGCGCAACAGCCGCCGATCGTTGGAAGTGACCGGCAGCCGTGGCGTTCGCGCTGGCGCCTCCGGCGCGCTTCGCGGCGCGCTCGCCGGGAGCAACGCGGCGAGCTCGATCTCCGGCAGCCCGGCAATCTCCGCAATCCGGCGCCGCAAGAGCGCCGACAAGATCGGCGCATGGAGCTGTGCCAGCAACGGCTTGGCGGCGTTGACCAGCGCGGCCCGACCCTCCGCTGAAGTCGGCGGATGGCGCATCGCCAGCTCGGAGAGCAGGAAATCGGACAGGGGCACGGCCTCACCGACGAGTCCTTCGAACGCAGCGCTACCGCGGCGTCGGATATAGTCATCCGGATCTGCGCCGTCGGGCAGGAAGAGGAATTTCGCATTCTTGCCATCGGCGAGCCAGGCGAGCGCATTCTCCAGCGCGCGCCAGGCGGCGCGGCGGCCCGCCTCGTCGCCGTCGAAACAGAACACGACCGTATCGGTGAGGCGAAAGAGTTTTTGCACATGCGCGGCCGTCGTCGCCGTGCCCAGTGTCGCGACCGCGTATTCGACATCATGCTGGGCGAGGGCGACGACGTCCATGTAGCCCTCGACGACGACCACCTTGCCTGCGGCGCGGATCGCCTGCCGTGCCTGGAATAAACCGTAGAGCTCGCGACCCTTGGAGAACAATGGCGTTTCGGGCGAATTGAGATACTTGGGCTCACCCTTGTCCACCACGCGGCCGCCGAATCCCACGACCCGCCCGCTCGCATCGTGAATCGGGAACATGATGCGGTCCCGAAAGCGATCGTAGCGCTTGCCCGCATCGCCCGCGACGACGAGTCCCGCGGTCTCCAATGCCTTGTCCTGATAGTCGGGAAAAACGCGCGCCAATGGCTGCCATTCATCGGGCGCGTAACCGATGCCGAAACGAACCGCGATCGGACCCGTCAGACCACGATCCTTGAGGTAATCGATCGCGCGGGGAGCTTCCTTGAGCGCCGTGCGATAGAACTTCGCGGCATGCAGAAGTAATTCCGTGAGGTCTTGCCCCTGCACGCGCCGCGCATCCTCGGCGGGGGTAACCGACCGCGGTACCTCGAGTCCCGCGTCCCGCGCCAGCTCCTCGACGGCGTCGGGGAAGGACTTGCCGCCGTACTCCATCAAAAAGCCGATCGCGGTGCCATGCGCTCCGCAACCAAAGCAGTGATAGAACTGCTTGGATGGGCTCACCGTAAAGGACGGGGTCTTTTCGCTATGGAAGGGGCAGCAGGCCGTGTAGTTAGCGCCCGCCTTCTTGAGCGGGACGTATCGATCGACGACGTCGACGATGTCGACCCTGGCGAGCAGCGTCTGAATAAAATCGTTGGGAATCATGGGCTTGAAGGCTGCGGACCACGAACCCTGACAAACGTGGTCGCGGGGCCCATTCCCCCATTATAGGCGAGGTTCCAGCCGCCGCGAGGAAGCCTTGGCGCTTTTGCTTTAGCCCGCGAGCTTGGCCTTGACTCGGTCGGCCACGAGGGCCATGTCGGCGCGACCGGCAAGCCGGGGCTTGAGGGCCGCCATCACCTTGCCCATGGCGGCAGGGCCCGAGACACCTACGTCGGCGATCGCCTCCGCGATCAGCGCTTCGACCTCGGCCCCGGAGAGCGGCTGTGGGAGATAGGCCCGAAGAAGTTCGATCTCGGCCCGCTCGGCGGCGGAGAGCTCGGGTCTGCCGCCCGCATCGAAGTGGGCGATCGACTCACGGCGCTGCTTGATCATCTTGTCGATGATGCCGACGACATCGGCGTCGGACACCTCGATCCGCTCGTCGATCTCCTTCTGCTTGATCGCTGCGAGCAGCAAACGGATGGTCGAGAGGCGTGCGGTTTCCCTGGCACGCATGGCGGCCTTCATGTCTTCGGTGATCGTCGCTTTGAGCGTCATCGGACCTAGAAATGCAGAGAGGCGAATCGCTTCGCCCCTCGGGTGCGGCTCGCCAGCGCGGTTAGTACAACTTCGGCGGCAGTTGCTGACTGCGTAGGCGCTTGTAGTGGCGCTTGACTGCAGCGGCAAGCTTGCGCTTGCGCTCGGCGGTGGGCTTTTCGTAGAACTCGCGGGCGCGGAGCTCGGTCAGGAGGCCTGTTTTCTCGATCGTGCGCTTGAAGCGGCGCAATGCCACCTCGAAGGGCTCATTTTCGCGGACGCGGACACTGGGCATTGGAGAATCGATCCTTTCGCTACGCCGACGCTCGAAATTACATTAACTTATAAGTCTAGCAGGCGACAGCGATTAAGGCAACGGGAACGTATACTTTGAGGCATTTGCATGAGCCGATTCCATGACGTGAGAGTGCTTGGCATCGAATCCTCGTGTGACGAGACCGGGCTCGCCATCTACGACAGCGCGCGGGGTTTGCTTGCGCATACTCTCCACTCGCAGGTGGCAATGCACGAAGCTTACGGCGGAGTCGTGCCCGAGCTCGCGTCGCGCGATCACATTCGCCGCGTCGTTCCGCTTGCGGAACGCGTGATAGGCGAAGCCGGTTGCCGGCTCTCGGACCTCGATGGCATCGCTTATACGCAAGGTCCGGGTCTTGCGGGCGCGCTGCTCGTCGGCGCCAGTGTTGCCAACGGCCTGGGCTTCGCGCTCGGGAAACCCGTCATCGGCGTCCATCATCTCGAAGGTCATCTGCTCTCGCCGCTGCTTGCCATCCCGCGTCCGCCGTTTCCGTTCGTCGCGTTGCTCGTATCCGGCGGACACACCCAATTGCACGCTGTTCATGGCGTGGGCGAATACACGCTGCTCGGCGACACCGTCGACGACGCCGCGGGGGAAGCGTTCGACAAGACGGCCAAGCTCCTGGGCCTGCCCTATCCCGGGGGCCCCGCGCTGGAGCGGCTTGCGGCGCGAGGACGACGAGGCGCGGTCACGCTGCCGCGGCCGATGCTCGGCAGCGGCGACCTCAATTTCAGTTTCAGCGGCCTGAAAACCGCGGTGCTGACGTACGTGCGCAAACAAGCCCCGACCGACGAGCGCACGGCGGACATTGCGCGCGCCTTCGAGGACGCCGTCGTGGACGTCTTGGCCGCGAAAACGCTTGCCGCGCTCGATGCGACGGGTCTCGACCGGCTCGTCGTTGCCGGAGGCGTCGGCGCCAACCGCTCACTGCGCGACCGCCTTTCCGCGGCGGCGAGGCAACGCGGCGTCGAGGTGTTCTTTCCCGACCTTCAGTTCTGCACCGACAACGGGGCGATGATCGCGCTCGTCGGCGCCCTGCGCCTGCAGCGCGGAAACGTGCGCGACTACCGGTTTACCGTACGCCCGCGGTGGAACCTGTCCTCGGTTCCCGCGGCGGCCATCGTGTCACCCGCGTCCTAGTGCAGGATCGCCTCGAGCCTTGCGGCGGAGCTAGCTGCCGATCTTTCGTTCTTGCCCCGCCAGAAGCTTGCGGATGTTTTCGCGATGTCGCCAGATCAAGAGCAACGCGATCGGGAACAACGCCCAGGCCTCGGGCCCATTGCCGATGAAATACAGGCCGAGCGGCGGCGCAGCGACAGCCGCGGCAAGCGATGCCAGCGAAGCTATGCGGAACAACAGCGCGAAGGCGAGCCACACGCCGAGCAGCGCGATTCCAAGCGGTACCGCAAGCGCGAAGGCGACGCCTGCCGCCGTCGAGACTCCCTTGCCCCCCGCAAAGCGGTGGAATATCGGGTAGACATGGCCGAGGAAGACCGCGAGCGCGGCACCAGCGGTGGTCAGCGACGCGTCGCCCCAGCTCGCGCCCAGCCGATGCGCGAGCCATACCGCCAGGAAGCCTTTGATGCAGTCTCCGGCGAGCGTCAGCGCGGCGGCGGCCTTGTTCCCGGTGCGCAGCACGTTGGTCGCACCCGGGTTTCCCGAGCCGTAGCTGTGCGGGTCGGGCAGTCCGAAGAGCTTGCTCACGAGGACTGCAAAGGAGATCGACCCGACAAGATACGCGCCGGCGATGACAGCAAGCGTGGCCAGCGACGTATTCATCTACAATGCGCGCTCAGCGACGGGCAAGGTTTTAGATTCTAGCAGGCTAGCAAACCGCCGCCGTCGAAAACCCGGCGATGAACACCATCTTCGTTCATGAATTGCGCGTCGAGACGCGCATCGGCATCTACGCCTGGGAACAGCATCTCGCGCAGCCGTTGCTCATCGATCTCGAGCTCGCGCTGCCTTCCGCGAAAGCATTCGCTAGCGACGATTTTGCCGACGCGCTCGACTACGCAGCTGTAGTGAAGCGCGTGCAGGTGTTTGCGGCCGATCACCCGCACAAATTGCTCGAACGGTTCGCCGAGGCGTTGGCCGAGCTGCTTCGCGCCGAGTTTGGATCGCCTTGGGTTCGGGTGAGCGTCGCCAAGCTCGCGCCGATCGCGGGTGTCAAGCGGCTCGGCGTAGTCATCGAGCGCGGCCAATCCAGCTAAGGGTGCCACGGACATCGGCTGCTGTGCCGGAGTCACCCGCGGGGGTGATGCCGCGCGTGCAGCTGTTTCAACCGCTCGCGAGCGACATGCGTATAGATGGTCGTCGTCGTGATATCGGCGTGCCCGAGCAACAATTGCACGACGCGAAGATCCGCCCCGTGATTGAGCAGGTGCGTGGCGAAGGCATGCCGCAGGGTGTGTGGCGACAGGCCCGTAGCGGCGATGCCCGCCTTGACCGCATAACGCTTGACGAGCTGCCAGAACGCCTGCCGCGTCAGCGGCCCGCGGCGTGCCGTGATGAATACCGCATCGCTCTTCCCATCTTTTGCGAGCCCGGTTCGCCCTTTCGCAAGATAACGCTTGAGCCAATCGACCGCCTCGTCGCCGAGCGGTACCAGCCGCTCCTTGTTGCCCTTGCCGAGGACGCGCACGACGCCCATATCGAAGCTGACTTGCCCGAGTTTGAGGCCCACAAGCTCGGACACGCGCAGGCCCGTGGCGTACAGCGTCTCCAGCATTGCGCGGTCGCGCAGACCGAGCGTGGTAACGCGATCGGGCGCCTCGAGCAGCGCTTCGACTTCTCTTTCGGAAAGGCTCTTCGGCAGCCGGCGTGGCAGCTTGGGCGCGCGGACGCGAAGCGTCGGGTCGCTCGCGATCGTGCCGTTCCCCGTGTGCAGTCGATAGAAGCGGCGCAATGACGACAGTCTCCGGCCGATCGATGTGCTCTTTGCCTTCGCCCGGAATTGTGCCGCCAGGTAGAGATCGACGTCGGCACGCTCTGCGGCGAGCAGGTGCTTGTGCCCGTTGCGCCGGAGCCAATCGGCCCACGCCGTGAGATCGCGGCGGTAGCTCGCCAGGCTCGACGCCGCCAGCCCGTCCTGCAACCACACCTGGTCGCAGAACGCGTCGATCAACGCGGCGGCGTCAGGCCCCGAAGCGGTAGCCCTCATGGGCCAACAACCAGCGCTTGATCGCGATCGGATTGCCTTGGGTCACGCCCATGAAGCCGCCGAGCGAGCCTTGCGTGCCGACGACGCGATGGCAGGGAATCACCAGCGCGATCGGGTTGGCGCCGCACGCGCCGCCGATCGCGCGCGGCGCGGTGTGCAGTCGCCGCGCCAGCTCGCCGTAGGTGCGCGATTCCCCGATCGGAATCTGCGAGAGCGTGTCCCAGACCCGGCGTCGAAAGACCGTGCCGGCCGGCGCGAGAGGCAGGCTGAAGCGGAATTGCGGATCGGCGAGATAGCGCTCGATCTGCCGGCACGCGCGCGCGGCCAGCGCGTCGGTCGGCGCCTGCGCGCGCTCCGAGCCCGGCAGGTACTCGATACCGGTGACGGCGCCTTGGCCGGTACGGATGCCGAGCACCGCGAACGGCGCTCTCATTTTCGCGGCGTAAATGGGCATTCGTTTGCCGTCCTAGCCGATTCTCATTTGCTGTGGTAGAAAAGTCACGAGCTGCGGAAAGAGATAGATCAACAGCGTCGCCGCGATTATCAGATACAACATCGGCAGCGCCTGTTTAGCGATCCATGTGAGCTGTTTTCCGGTCATACCCTGCAGCATGAACAGGTTGAAACCAACGGGCGGCGTGATCTGCGCCATCTCGACGACCAGCACGATGAAAATGCCGAACCACAGGAGATCGATGCCGGACTTGGCGATGGTCGGGAGGATCACTCCCATCGTCAACACGACCATCGAAATGCCGTCGAGGAAGCAGCCGAGGATGATGTAGAAGACCATCAGCGCAATGATGAGCCACAGCTGGGGGAGCCCCAAGCCACCGATCCACTCGGCGAGGTGACGGGGGAGTCCGATGTAGCCCATCGCCAGCGTCAGAAATGCGGCGCCGGCGAGAATCAGCGCGATCATGCAATACAGCCGCGTCGCGCCAAGCAGGCTGTCGCGGAACGTCGTCCAGGTGAGCGAACCCTGCACCGCGGAAATTGCCAGTGCGCCCACGACGCCGAACGCCGCAGCCTCCGTGGCCGTGGCGATGCCGGCGTAGATCGAGCCCAGAACCAGCGCGATCAATAGGACGACGGGGATCAGATGCCGCGAAGCAAAGAGCTTCTGCACGATCGTGGTTCGTTCCGAGGCGACCGGAATCCTGTCCGGGTGAAAGAGTGCCCAGACGACGATGTACCCGGAGAACAGCGCCGCAAGGACGAGCCCGGGGATCACACCGGCGATGAACAATTGCGCAATCGACACGTTGGCGGACACGCCGTAGACGATCATGATGATCGACGGCGGGATCAACAGGCCCAGCGTGCCGGCGCCTGCCAGTGTGCCGATCGTGATGTCATCAGGGTAGCCCCGGCTCTTGAGCTCGGGCAGCGTCATTTTGCCGATCGTGGCGCAGGTTGCGGCGGAAGATCCCGAGACAGCCGCGAAGATCGTGCAACCGATGATATTGGTATGCAGCAACCGTCCCGGAACACGCTCGAGCCAGGGTGCCAGACCCTTGAACATGTCTTCCGAAAGCCGCGTGCGGAACAGGATTTCCCCCATCCACACGAACAGCGGCAGCGCGGTCAGCGTCCACGACGACGCCGTGCCCCAGATGGTCACCGCCATCGCGTCGCCGGCGGGGCGCGACGAAAAGAGCTCCATGCCGATCCAGGCCACGCCCGCCAGGGCGAGCCCGATCCACACGCCGCTGCCGAGCAGCACGAACAGTGTGACGATGAGCAGCGTCGTGATCAGCAGATCACTCGACATGCGCCGGTTCCTGGTCGGGCGTAACGTGCGGCCGCGTTCCCGATAGCTCGCGCACGAACTGGTCGACAAAGGCGATCGCGAAGATCACCGTGCCCGCGGCCATGGCAAGTTGCGGCAGCCATAACGGCGTTGCGTCGTTGCCGGTCGAGATGTCGTGGAGCGCGTACGACTGCCACGCGAGGCGGACGCTGAAATACGCGAACCCGATCGACAACGCGGAGGCGGCTGCTAGCGACCAACACTCCAGTGCGCGGCGTACGCGCCTGCCCGCGTGCTCGAGGAAAAGGTTGACCCGGATGTGCTCGCCGCGCGAGAGCGTGTGTGCCAGCGCGAGAAAGCCCGAACCCGCCATGAAATAGCCGGCGTAGGCGTCGGTACCGCGCACCTGAAAAGCGAACAATCGGCCGCAGATGCCGAGGAGCACCATCGCCAGCGTCGCAATCAAAAACAACGCCGCCAGATAAGCGGCGGCGCTGTACAAGGTGTCGAGCAGGCGGCGCATTACGGGTCCGTCCGCGGAGTTATTTTCGTCGCCCCGGCTCATTTTGGTAACTGAGGCGGAGCCCAAGTTACGTAATGCGACGACGTACGAACTTGGATCCCGGCCTGCGCCGGGATGACCCGAGTATAGATACGCTCCGCATCACTAAGTTACGAAGATCGCTATCGTCATCGTACCCAAAGTTCGGTAGGTGCGTGATCACATTTTCTTGTACGCGTCGACCACGGCCTGGCCGTCCGGACCGGCCTGCTTGGTCCACTCCGATGTCATCGTATCGCCGATCTTCTTGAGCTCGCCGGCAAGCGTCGCCGAAGGCGGAGCGACGGTCATGCCGTTCTTGGCCAGCTGCTCCAGATACCACTTGGTTTTTTCCTCGGAGAGCTTCCAGCCGCGCGCTTCGGCATCGGCGGCGGCCTTCAGCACCGCGTCCTGAGTCGGCTTGTCGAGCGCCGCGAACGCCTTCTCGTTGACGAACACGATGTTCTTCGGCAGCCAGGCTTGCGCATCATAGAAATACTTCACCTGCTCCCATGCCTTGGAGTCGTAACCCGTCGCGCCTGAGGTGATGTTGGCATTAACCGCGCCGGTGGCCATCGCCTGCGCGAGCTCCGCCGCCTGGATCGTGACCGGTTGCGCGCCGGCGAGTTCGGCGATGCGCGACGTCGCGGGGTTATACGTGCGCATCTTCAAGCCTCTCATGTCCGCCAGCGACGCGATCGGCTTGTTGGAGTAGATACCCTGTGGCGGCCACGGCACGGCGTAGAGGACTCGCATTCCCTGCTTGGCGAACCTGTCCTCGATCGCCTTGCGTGACGCCTTCCATAGCTTGGCTGCGTCCGCATAGCTCGTCGCCAGGAAAGGTATCGAATCGGCGCCGAAGAGCGGATCTTCGTTGGCGTACGCGGAAATGAGTACCTCGCCGATTTGCGCCTGATCGGTCTGAACCGCGCGCTTGATCTCGTTCGCCTTGAACAGCGACGCGTTCGAATGCACCGTGATCTTGAGCTTGCCGCCGGTCGCCTTGTCGAGGTCGGCGACGAACTGCGTGATGTTTTCGGTGTGAAAGTTGGTCGGGGGATACGCGGTCGGCATATCCCATTTGGTTTGTGCGCCGGCCCCTGCGGCGAGGCAGAGACCGAGCGCGGCAACAAAAGCGGGAAAACGTTTCATCGCAATCCTCTGCAGTTTGATATCGGGATTTACCGGACGCGCATGCGCGTGGGGTCGGGCAGGAACGACCATTTGTACCACAGTTGGCCGACCGGCGGCGAGCCGCGGAAAGGCGCGACGCGGCGGCGGTCTTGGCGCGCAGAGGGACGGCGGCGACACGGGACGCCGCTATAATGCGCCGACGCGCCGTTGAAGCGTAGGCGCCATCTGTCGGTGTCCGTGACGCCTTCCCGGTAAGCTTCCTAACGTTCCTGACCATGACGGATTTTCCGCCGGGCCGCTGGCAATTCTGGATCGACCGTGGCGGCACGTTCACCGACATCGTGGCGCGGCTGCCCGACGGGACCCTGCTGACGCACAAGCTGCTCTCCGAGAATCCCGAGCGTTATCGCGATGCGGCGGTTGCCGGGATCCGCGAGCTTCTCGGAGTGGCGCCCGGTGCACCGATCCCGGCCGCGAAGATCGACGCGGTGAAGATGGGCACGACGGTCGCCACCAATGCCTTGCTCGAGCGCAAAGGGGAGCGCACCGTGCTCGCGATCACCCGTGGGTTCGGAGACGCGTTGCGCATCGCATATCAGAACCGGCCCAAGCTTTTCGTGCGCAAGATCGTTCTTCCGCGTCCGGTCTACGAGCGCGTGATCGAGATCGACGAACGCATCGGAGCGCATGGCGAAATCGTGCGGGAGCTCGATCTTGCCGGCGCCGAGGTCGAGCTGCGCGCGGCGCATGCGGAGGGCATTCGCGCCTGCGCGATCGTGCTCATGCACGGCTACCGTTATCCGGAGCACGAGCGCGTTCTCGCTGCGCTCGCCCGCGCGATCGGCTTTGCCCAGGTATCGGTCAGCCACGAGGTGAGCCCGTTGATGAAGCTCGTCTCGCGCGGCGATACGACGGTTGTCGACGCGTACTTGTCGCCGATCCTGCGCCGCTACGTGGTCGACGTCGAATCCGAATTTCCGGGCGTGCGGCTGCAATTCATGCAATCGTCCGGCGGACTGACCGACGCGCACCGTTTTCAGGGCAAGGACGCGATCCTGTCCGGTCCGGCCGGCGGCGTCGTCGGGGCGGTGCAGGTCGCCGAGCTCGCGGGCTTCGACAAGATCATCGGCTTCGACATGGGCGGCACCTCGACCGACGTCACGCATTACGCCGGAGAGTACGAGCGCGCGTTCGTGACCGAGGTCGCGGGAGTGCGCCTGCGGGCGCCGATGATGCAGATTCACACGGTCGCGGCGGGAGGCGGATCGATCTGCAGCTTCGACGGCTCGCGCTTCCGCGTCGGTCCCGAGTCGGCGGGTGCGAACCCCGGCCCGGCTTCGTACCGGCGCGGCGGCCCGCTGACGGTAACCGACTGCAACGTCTTGGTCGGCAAGATCGATCCGGCGTTATTCCCGCAGGTTTTCGGCGCAACCGGCGAACTGCCGCTCGACGGCGAGGTCGTGCGCGCCAAGTTCGCCGCGCTCGCGGCGGAGCTCGCCGCAAAAACCGGACACCTGCGCACGCCCGAGGAGATCGCCGAGGGCTATCTCAAGATCGCCGTCGAGAACATGGCGCACGCGATCAAGCATATCTCAGTGGAGCGCGGCTACGACGTCACCGAGTACACCATGTGTTGCTTCGGCGGAGCCGGCGGGCAGCACGCCTGCGCGGTGGCCGATGCATTGGGCATGACGCGCGTATTCATCCATCCGCTGGCCGGCGTGCTCTCCGCGTACGGCATGGGCCTGGCCGACGTCCGGGCGCTGCGGCAGAAAGCGGTCGAAGCGAAGCTTGCCGAGGCAACCCTGGTCGGGTGCGAACCGGTGTTTGACGAGCTGGCACGCGCGACCCGATCCGAGGTTGCCGCGCAGGGCATCGTCGCCGAGCGCATCGCGCTCAAGCGTACGCTGCATCTCAAGTACGACGGCACCGATACGACGCTGGAGATTCCCCGCGACGCCGCGGGCGGCGCGTCGGCTGCAGAGCCGGAGCTCATCGCCGAATTCGAGCGCCGGTACCGGGCACAGTACGGATTTCTGATGCCCGACAAGGCGCTCATCATCGAGGCAGTCGCCGTCGAAGCCATCGGCGCCAACATGGCGGAACGCGCCGGTCTACGCGCGACGCGATCTGCGGCCCGGCGACTGCGTCACCGGCCCGGCAGTGGTCGCTGAACAGAATGCGACGACGGTGATCGAGCCCGATTGGGCGGCGACGCTGACCGCGCGCGATCACCTGCTGCTGGAACGCGTCGTCGCGCTGCGGCGCGAGCACGCGATCGGCACTCGCGCGGATCCCGTGCTGCTTGAGGTCTTCAACAATCTGTTCATGGCGATCGCCGAGCAGATGGGCGTGACCCTCTCCAACACCGCGTACTCGGTCAACATAAAGGAGCGGCTCGACTTCTCTTGTGCGCTTTTCGATGCCGAAGGCCAGCTGATCGCCAACGCGCCGCACATGCCGGTGCACCTGGGCTCGATGGGCGAGAGCGTGCAGACGATCATCGCGCGCCGCCGGGGAACGATGCAACCCGGCGACGTGTTCGTTTTGAACGCGCCGTACAACGGCGGGACGCACCTGCCCGATGTCACCGTAATCGCACCTGTCTTTCTGCATCCAGCGAGCACAGTCGATTTGGTTCGGCCTGAGTTCTACGTCGCGAGCAGGGGTCATCACGCCGACATCGGCGGGATCACGCCCGGCTCGATGCCCCCGGATTCGAAGCACGTCGACGAGGAAGGCGTACTGCTCGATAACGTGCAGCTGGTCGGACAAGGACGCTTTCTCGAGGCGGAAATGCGCGCGATTCTCGGCTCGGGCCGATACCCGTCGCGCAACGTCGACCAGAACCTCGCCGACCTGCGCGCGCAGGTCGCCGCCTGCGCCCGAGGGATCGACGAGCTGAAAAAAATGGTCGAGCATTTCGGCCTGGACGTGGTGCGCGCGTACATGAAGCACGTGCAGGATAACGCCGAAGAAGCCGTGCGGCGGGTGCTCGGCGCGCTGAAGGACGGGCACTTCGAATACGAGATGGACAGCGGCGCCCGGATCGTCGTCACGATCGGAGTCGACCGGGAGCGACGCACGGCGAAGATCGACTTCACGGGCACGAGCGCGCAGCAGCCGACCAATTTCAACGCACCCTCCGCGGTTTGCAAGGCGGCCGTCCTGTACGTGTTCCGGACGCTGGTCGACGACGAGATTCCGATGAATGCGGGTTGCCTGCGCCCGCTGGAGATCGTCATTCCGGAGGGCTCGATGCTCAAGCCGCGCTATCCTGCCGCGGTCGTCGCGGGCAACGTCGAGACTTCGCAGGCGATCACCGACGCGCTGTACGGCGCACTCGGCGTGCTTGCCGCGTCGCAGGGCACGATGAACAACTTCACCTTCGGCGACGACACCTACCAGTATTACGAGACGATCTCGGGTGGCTCGGGCGCCGGGCCGGACTTCGACGGTGCGAGCGTCGTCCAGACGCATATGACCAACTCGAGGCTCACCGACCCCGAGGTGCTGGAATGGCGCTTTCCCGTTCGCCTCGACCTCTACCGGATTCGTCGCGGCAGCGGCGGCGCCGGTCGTCACCACGGCGGTGACGGCGGCGAGCGC
>WNGE01006160.1_pt1 | contig 23837 bp, 17 predicted proteins | sample 5400651 | NCBI WGS metagenome assembly WNGE01 (sample SAMN13153370, study PRJNA577476) | soil metagenome | isolation source: 60 cm soil or saprolite under grassland replicate 2 | place: USA:California | collected 2016-06-15
TCCCCAGCCGTACGGGTACGGAACGGTGCACGACCGATCGCAGATCAATCGCGCGCTGCGCACCGCCGACCCGTACGCCACGCTGGGCTACCACCCCGGTGACGCCGATCGTGATGGCTCCGGGACCCACGGCACGCACGTCATGGACATCGCTGCCGGGAACGGCCTCGCGGGTGGGCCCAGCGGCGTCGCACCCGAAGCCGATCTGGTCTTCGTCCACCTTGCCGACCGCGGGACGAGCGGGCTGGCCAATCTCGGAGACTCAGTGCGCATCCTCGAAGCAGTCGATTTCATTGCCCGGACCGCGGGCCCCCGTCCGTGGGTGATCAACATCAGCGTCGGACGGCACGGCGGCCCTCACGACGGCTGCACGCTTGTCGAGCTGGCGCTCGACTCACTCCTGAAGGCGGCTCCCCGCCGATTCATCGTCCAGAGCGTCGGCAACTACTTCGGCTCCCGCACACATGCCAGTGGCCTCCTGGAAGCGGGACAGGTCCGGTCCCTCACCGTGATGACCCTGGAAGCCGATGTCACGCCCAACGAACTGGAGATCTGGTACAGCGGTGAGGACGAGCTCGCGGTGCAGGTCGCATCCCCGACCGGGCAGCAGACAGGCTGGATACCACTGAGCGGGCGAGCGGACGTCATCGAAGATGACCGGATCGTCGGGCGTATCTACCACCGCCACTGCGACCCCAACAACCACGACAATCACATCGAGCTCTTCCTCGACCCGTGGGCACCTGCGGGTCCCTGGCGCGTCAGCCTCCGGGCCGTCAGGATCCGCCACGGCGTCTTCCATGCCTGGCTGGAGCGGGACGAGGCGTGCGCGGACTGCCAAGCTCGCTTCGTCGAGGCTGACGCCGACGGCGCTTGCACGACGGGGACGATCGCCAACGCACATCTTCCGCTCGTCGTCGGTGCCTACGACTCACACTCGCCGACACGGGCGGTGGCCGAGTTCAGCAGTGCCGGACCAACGCGGGATGGTCGGTTCAAGCCCGACCTAGTCGCCCCCGGCGTGCAGATCCTGGCCGCCCGATCAGCTCCGCCGGGCAGCGTCAGCAGCCTGGGGCTGCTGACTATCAAGTCCGGGACGAGCATGGCCGCACCGCACGTGACAGGCACAGTTGCCCTGTGCCTGCAAGGTTCTCCAAGTTCGCTGGACGCTGGGGAGATCCGCGAACTGCTGCTGAGGACCGCGGAGCCGCTGACGGGACCAGAACCTTCATCCAGGTACGGGTGCGGATATCTGGACGTGACCAATGTAGCGGCGGCGGTGTCCGCTCTCGGCCGACACGCCACGTCGCGCCGCCCATTCCGTTCGGCCGACGCAAGGCACCCCCGGCGCGACCTGAAGGAGACGAAGATGGATCCTGAGCTTAACAAAGCAATCCTGGCCTACTTGAGTCCGGACATGCTGTACAGGGAACTCCTCTATGGGCGGGGCGGCCCCGTGTCGGCGTGGATCGACACTACATTCGAAGTGATAGCACTGCCAGGAGAATTGCCGGTAACGCAGCCGGAGGCCGGAGACGTCCTGTTTCGCGTCGCGCTGGACGAGCCCGGTCTTGGTCATCTTGCGGTGCTCTCGGACTCGGGCCTGAGGCCGCGAAGCTCGCTCGCCCCGGCCCGATTGGAACGCGGCGGCCCGGGCCTGTACGCCACTGTGATCGAGGGCGGCGCCTTTCCCCATGCCCGCTCGGACCGATTCAGTCGTCGCGTGCTTGACGAGGCAGGCCAAATGCCGTCCGGCCAAGTACTGCTACGACCCAAGCCAACGCCCGAACTGGACTTGGAATCGAGCGACGCGCCAGCGCCGGTGATTGCCCGTTCGGCGTCATCGCCACGGAAGGGAACTCAGCACCAGGATACTGCCGGACTGACGCGCTGCGAGCAAGCGAGGACTCAGGCAAAAGCGCACGATGCCGCCTCGGCCTTTCTCATCGAACTGCTCATGCGGCCAATCGACAGCCACGAGCGGGCAGAGCTAGCTCTTCGAATACAGCAGATGACTGGCTTGTTTCAATCCCTTAGTTCGGATCAGAAAGCAGCGCTGCGTACGCGGCTGAATGACCCGACAGACGCTCTCGGCCGCCTCTTCGACTGCGAACTGCACCATGTGTCCCGCGACCGCCTTCGGAAACTGCTCGAACAGCCGCCAATCCCAGCGCCGACGATGTCTCAGAAAGCTCCGGTCCTGGGCGCATGTCGGCGTGAAATGGGGACCATGACAAGTTTGCTCCCTTGGGAACGCTACTTTCTCGGGCTAGTCAACAGTAGAACTGAGGATCAGTTTGAGAGTGTCGTTCTAATAATGGGCCCGCTATTCCATCCAGCAGCCTCGACATCCTTTCATCGGCTAATAGTCCCAATGGCTCTACAGGACAACGTAGCGATCACGATTGAGAGCAATATCTGGTTCCGCGATGCGCTTGATACAAGCAACGTTAAAGGTCTCGCTACTTTGGCGCACGAGTCTGTCCACGTTCTCGACTATGCTCTGGTTGGCACAGATGCCTTTCTGAAGAGCTATGTGATGAAGGCGGTAGTGGCACGCCTCGATCATGACAAGATCCCGGACGAGCGTCGCGCTATCCGAATGGAACGGGCAACGCTGAGGATGTTGGGACGCTTTCCGGCGCTCGTGGAGCTCATCAAAACCTGCGACAACGACGCGATCCTCGCAGATCTTCAGCACAACAGGGATGTCTACCATGCGTCGCTGGTCGATGCTGGTCGATTTTCTGACCGATCGGTTGGTGACACGGAAGCGGAGCTCCCGCCCAGTCTCGAGGATCTTTATGACATGAGCGATTCTGTCAGCGGTGACTCGCGTGAGGTCGGCGCACACCCCGATCTGGGGGGCGGGACGAGAGACGGCGATGTCGAGTACAACGTGATTCTGGACAAGATCAGGCAAGAGCTCTCTCTGCCCTTTACGGACGCTGCTGATCCGGGGCTCTACCGGCGGCGCCAACGTTTGCGGGCGTTGTTTGCGCGTGTCCCGCAACCTCATGCGAGAGAACTTCATGATCGCCTTGGCGACCGACCGACGGGGGATGAGCTGTCGAGGCTATTTCACGGCCGATTGGCCCGAGCGACACGGAGCGAGTTGCGCAGAATCCTGCAGGACCGATTCCTTGAGGAGGAGAACCCGCGGGGGCGGGCGCAGCCCGGTACCATCCCTGGCCCGGGGCCGGTCTCTTCGCCGCCACCACCACCTCCCGGGTCCGACGGACCCGGGAGCACACAAACGGGACCAGGCGGCCTGCCGCCCAAGGAAGGGTCCAAGACACCCGTGCCACGACTTCCCGGAGTTGGCCCAGAATTCCCGGTGGGAGAGCTCCTGAATCACGCCCGCAAGGTGCTCGAGGCGCTGCAGGCGGTCGGCCAGACGGGGGAGATCGTGGCCAGCCTGGCGGCCACGATCGGGATAGTCGTCGCTGCGCTTGTTACTTTCGATTCGCTCGGCGTCGCCGGTTACCTGGTGTTCGATGTGACGACGGGCAGGCTGAGCCTGGTACCGCTCGAAGAAAACGCCCACATCTCCATGGTCCAGCGGTATGGCCGCGCACAAATGGCACCGGATTGGCAGGTGCTCGAGGACGCGCTACAACGCCTTCACCAGCTCGACGAGCGCGGAATCCACCAACTCGTCGAGCACAGGCAGACCGCATCCACACAGTCGACGCCCCCAGTCTTGCTTGAACCAACGGTCACAACCGAGCCATTCCAGCGGGGTTTCGTCCGATACCAGCTCGTTGGTAACGCGGGCGACTTTGCGGCGTTGAGTTCCGCAGATGCGGGTGCGCAGGTATATGTCTTCCGAGATGCCCAGGGCCGGGCGATCTACGTGGGCTCCACCGAGCGGAGCAGCGTCGTACGTTTGAGCGAGCATTTGGCCAAGGATCGGCCGGGCGAATTCCTCGGCGAAGCGTCATTTATCGAGGTAAAGGGCAAAGGGTTGCTAGAACGGGAAGCACTTGCGCTTGAGCAGGATCTTATTCAGGAACTGAAACCGAAATATAATCATGACCCCGCGCCATATAGCAGAAAGTATCGCGGCGAGCTGCCCAATTGGGATGAGATTCGTAGGGCGAATAACACGCTGATTCGAATCGGTATCAAATTCGCGGATTAGCGCGGGTATCCAGGGACTGATGTCCGGTGTTTCGCCAGGTCACGGTGCCAATGGCAGATATGGTGGCCGCATTATGAGCGCACCTGCGCGCGCGTGTCGCCGCTCTCATCTGACTCCCATGAATCGGACGCGACTCAACTTGGAGGCCTCTGCGTCCCGAATTGTCGGCACGGTCAAGCGCTCACTTGCAATTCCCAGGTCCATAGTGACGGTAACTGAGGACACCGCTATACGCAATATTGCTTGGTCCGAATCTGGACCCAGGAGGATGGCTGTCGCTACTAGGCTTAGAACGCCCTCGGCCTCGCCCCTCCGCCCAATGTCCTTGCTTTAGAGACATATGGCCTGGTCAAGCACAGGTGCTCCTGTACACCGCGTGACCCCTGAACTGGAGACTTTGGGGTGATCACACAGGGTGGTGTGGCGTAGATCACACTAAATCGGCTTAACGCACCAAAAAGGACCAAGGAGTTTTGGACCGCTCACGTTTCGCCCGTAGCGGCGAGGTGGGAGATTTCCTCATTACGCCGATGCAGATATCTGTCATCCTGTTCGGGCCCTGTCGTTGGTGAAGGAGCGTGGTATGCCATGGCGGACCTGAAGTTCGCCTTTCTCGCTTCGGCTGTGACCATGGCTAAGGCTCCGAAATCAGAATGAGAGCGCTCCGTGTGCCAAGGATCAATCCGAGATTGTGATTTGGACTAAAACGACCAGGGAATGAAAAATCGTCGCTCAGCACGAACCTCACCTCGCAATACTGGCTCACCGCGGCGACGGCTGGCCTGTGTGACCTGTGCTCCTGCGGAGTCCAATCCGAATGCAGATGCGAAGATCAGAAAGCCATTGAGAAAGGCAATTATCCAGCGCAGCCAGTCGCCATCGCTGACCATTGCGGCCGTTAGGTAGGCGAGGCCTTGTGCAAGTATGAACGCCGTCCAGTTTCGAAATCGCGGTCCGAACGCAGGCCCAATTAGGACGCCAAGAACATTTGGCACTATAAGGCACGCGGCAGCCGCCCCTTGCAGTGACAGAAGGCTGGCAGCTGTGAACAAACTTCCGAGATTCGTCGAAGCGGCTGCAGCAGTGACGGGAACGATGACTATCCCCCCTTAAAATCTGAAGCGCATCATCCGATGCGCCTGAAGTCTAAAGTTGGCCCGTTGAACTGGAGGCCGGAGCGCCAAGGAGCAGTTGTCGCAGTTCCCTAAGCCGATCCTCCCAATCATTGTCCGCATGACGTCCTAGAATACCGACGCGCCTTGGTCCAGCTTCCTGCGCGGCTCGAATACTACGCTGACATACAGCAAACGCCATGACCGGATCGATCGCGGCTCCGTGTACTAGCTCTACAACCCGAGTAGGCGCGAAGTTACTGGGCTGGATCTTACGATTTGTAACCGCACTGAGGATATCTCGCAGTTCCGAGGCTAGGTCTTCAAACTCCTCCGGCACATCTGTAAACGGAGTTCCGGGCGCATGCTGAACCGCCTCTTCTGCACATCTGACACTAAGCGCGCGGCCAACGCCAGCAAGCAACCGAGCCCGAGTAGACACAGAAAGCAACGCTCCCTCGGCAATTAGCCAGTCTACCTCCTCACTGACTGGCTCTGCGAAAGTTGTCGCATTAAGTAGTTGGACAAAGGTGTTTGGCAATTCCCCCGCTTCAAGTTCGTGGGCTGATGCGTGAGGAAAGGTCACGTCAACAGTTTCAGGAGTACCCATCTGGACTGCGTCCCTGGTGTTTGTCGCGATGCGTATCTCTTCTGTAAGAAGCTCGCTTAGTGTTGGCTGATCTTCAATCGGCTTAGGACCGGGAATCTGCATATCACTCATTCAGCCCTCTCCCACAGGTCGGCGAACTCAGGATGTTCTTTGCTTACCTGCCGCAACCGCGCAACTGCACGCAAATGACGTTGGCGGCATGCTGGCTCACTGGCGCCCAGAAGTTCAGCTATGGATGAGTAAGGGAGTCGCTCAAAAGTCCTAAGTGCCAGCATCAGCTGATCCGTCTCGCTCAATGACGTCATCAGAACATGAAGTTTTCGTGCAAGTTCCTGCAATGTCGCTGACCGACCACCGCGCTCATGATAGTGATTCGCTGCAATTGGCGCACCAAGACGCTCGAGTTGGTCTGTCGGGATCGCGACAGCTGGAGCGCGGCGAGACAGTTCGTAGACCTCACGCCGCACAAATCCGCGGAGCCAAGCTTCAAACGAGCCACGGGTGGCGTCATACAAATCAATCCGCTCAACCGCGCGCTCAACCGCACGTTCGCATATTTCGTCCTTATCGACATCTGAAAGCTGCGGGGCAATCAAACGCGCGTAATGAGCTAGCCTTGCTCCGCACAAACTCACGAGCGAGGGACCTGCATCGGGTGCTCCGGCCTTCAGACGATCCACCAATTCTGCAATATCGACCTCCCGTCCGTAAGAGGCGACCGAGCTTTCCGAGGTCATCGCAGCCTCGCTGGCCGTCGCCACGATGTCGCAGCGACACTTTGAAGCAGGACTTCTGACTGACTTTGCAACGTGAAATCGCCGACAAAATCTGAGTCCGGATCCCAATGGCGCAGCAAGCCGGGTACCCGCCAAGCGAGCGTGCGCATATCTGACGAATGATCAGTGCAATCAATTATCGCCTCTGCCAAAACGGAGGGTTGACCACTGAGGAGCGCATCTCGGTCTACGGCCTCGATGACCCATATCCATTTAGGCATTCCAATTCGACCATACCCGCTAATCACATCGTCGGGCGCTCCGCGCTCACCCAAGAAGCGTTTGTAATCATTACTCAGTATAGCGCTGGTGATATACTCTGCGTCATCTAGTCGGTCGCGCATCGCGCGGATAGCTGTATTCGCAGCTCGGTCGTTGATCTCTTTTTGCAACCGAGCTATACCCAATGGCTCGGCTCGCTCGCCGGGCACGTACAGTTCGGGGGGCAATGGAACTATCAAGAATAGCCATTCTCCTGGCTGACCACGTTTGGGTATAGAACGGATCTGGTATGGGCCAGCCCCGTCGTCATTACATATGAAATCAACCTTTTTGCTGCGTCCCGTGCGTCGCTGATAACCAACGAGCACGAAAGCGTGATCTTGAGTGCCGACAAGTACCGGTAGCGCAGAATCGAGATAACGACGCGCTACCTTGTCTAGAGTTTCTCCTCTTGGCATATTCTCAGAAGAGTAGACTAGCGGCGACATGTTTAGCCGACGCATGGCCTCTGTTAGCTGCCCGGCGGTTAGCCCGGCAGTGGGGACCAGTCGTCGTACTCCAAACTCGCTAAGCGCAGCCTGTGCTATGTCACTGGGCAGCCAACGCGCAGCGCCATATCGCAATCGGTGATAGTAGGCAGCCATCCATCCCGCAGCATGCGCGCACACGCCCAACTGCGCATCTCCGGACATAAATGGTGCTGCTGTAACCTCGTATACAGCGCCAAAGAGATTCGCTTGGTCAGTTGCCGCGCAAGTTACCCAGCGTAGTAGTTCTTGTGGCGGCTGCAGCATCGTTCGGCCAACGGGTGCACCAGTAACCGGTCGGATAACTGCATATCCTAGGTAAGTAAGCCCGGCGAAGGAGGCAGCTACATGTGGGTTATCGATGTCCTCGGGAGGAGGATCAGCAAAAAAATGCATTCGATGAGCTACAGGCGAGTAACTGCGGAAAGTTGTGCTGTAGTACTGAGCGTACTCGTCACGATAGTCGAGATCGGTATAGCGAGCTTCCACAACAACGGTTTGGGCACCACAGACGAACGTATGATCCAGCACGGAACGAAGCGCACGGCGCCTGTCCCATGCAGGCCTACCCGCCTCGAGTTGGATACGCTCACAGAAGCGGTCGAGCAAAGCCTCCTTAGCACCATCACGACGGAGATCAAGTCCGTATGCGGGTACTGAGACGACAGGAACTCTTCCAGGTGTTGACCCAATCACAGGAACAAGTCTGACACACGTACCTATTAGCCGAGGGGTAGATCGTTTATCTTGGCCTCTGCCAACCTGTGGTCGCGGTCGATCTCCTGAAGCGTGTCGTTCAGGCGCTCTGCTGTCTCGGCGTCGAAGTCGAAGTGATCTAGCTCCTGACGAGGGACGTACCGAAAGCCCGTAGGCAACTCTATCCACACGGGTGCTTGCTCTTGTTGCTCCCGACGCCTGAACGGCAAAGGCATCAGCCTTTACCCCCACTCCACCATCATCCTGTAGTTTGTAGCTAACACTTACAAGATAACAGCAGTATGGATGGTTGTGGACCAGGTGCTTGTGCCTGGTTGCCTCAGGCCGCAACGTCGAAGTCACTTCTGACTCATCCTCTTCCCATGGTGTGTGGCTACTGCAGCTCTACCTCCTGTAGGCGCCTCCGTGACACCCATAGACGTAACTCTCGTCCAGTATGACTGCTTAGGCACTCATAGCCTTGAATCACACGCCGGTAGTTACGCATGTGAAATTTCGGTCTGGTCTGACCTTTAGGGTCTCGTTGCGCGTAAGGCTAGGCTGTCGGGTGCCAAAATTCGGCCCGTCCCTGTTACCTGCGGCGATAGGCAGTGTGCGGCCGTGGGGCGTGACGGTCAGCCGTGTCCATCCGCCTGCTCTACCTGATCTTCGTCCGGCTCTGCGGCTGGCTGGTCCTGCTCGGCCGCTCGTCAGCGTCCAAGAACGCGGAGCTGCTGATGCTCCGGCACGAGGTCGCCGTGCTGCGCCGCACCAACCCTAGACCTCGGCTGGACTGGGCCGACCGAGCCGTCATGGCCGCGCTGATCGGGTACCTGCCAGCGAAGCTGCGGGCGCACCGGCTGGTCACCCCCGGTACCGTCCTTCGGTGGCATCGTCGCCTGGTCACCAGGAAGTGGACCTATCCCCCGCGGCGCGGGCCGGCCGCCGGTCAGTGCCGAGATCGCTGCGCTCATCGGGCGGCTCGCCGCTGAGCACCACGGCTGGGGATACCAGCGGATCCAAGGCGAACTGCTCAAGCTCGGCCACCGCGTCAGCGCATCCACGATCCGCCGGGTCCTCAAGGCGCTGAGGATCCCTCCGGCGCCCAGGCGGCACGCCGACTCGACCGCCGGGTAGCCCCGGTGCATTGCTGCACCGGGGCCCCCTCAGGACCGCGCATGCCACTCATCGCGGCACGCGGCCCAGGCAAGCCGCTTGGGCGTTCAGGTCGTCTGCTGCAGCGCGGTGTTTCCCGCCAGCCGGGACGGATGTTTCGTCCGGTGGCAGGTGGCGTGTACGAGGTGTGTCCGGTTGCTGCGTGCGGCGCTGGGCGTGTCGTGGTGGACCAGGTAGTCCGCCGTGATCGCCTTCTTAGTGACCCGCAGGAACCAGTGTTCCCAGCCCTGGGGGGACTGGGGGAGCTGGCCGGGGGTCAGCAGGTTTTCCCCGCATAGGCTGCACCGCCCGTCCTGCCTGGACAGCAGGCGCACGGTGTAGGAGTCCAGCGGGGGTTTGACCTTCTGGCGGCGTTGCGCCCAGTACCCGGCCAGGGCGGGGTCATCGGGTGATGCCCCGCCTTTGACCAGGGTGTGCCGCACGATATCGGTCCAGGACGGTTTCGGCAGGTAGGCGCCGGTGTCCTTATCGCCGAATACCCACTGGTCGTTCCCTGAACTTACTGAACTTTCCGAAGTACCGGCCGATGATCCAGTGCCTGGGCTTATTCGGGTGGCTCCAGCACGCCCACTTGTAGGTGAGCTTCCACAGGTAATCGGTCAGGGCGGCGAACACCCTGGTCGACACCACCGTCCGGTAGTAGGCGACCCAGCCCCGCGCGATCGGGGCGATCTTCGCCAGTACCGCTGCGGCGTTGGTCCCGCGGAGTGACCGGAACTCCTTCGCAAGCCTGTCCCGGAACCTCTTGATGGCCGTGGCGCCCGGCTTGATGAGCAGCTTGCCGTTGGGGTAGCGGCGGAGATTGAATCCGAGGAAATCGAACCCCTCGGTAACGGGGACGATCCGGGTCTTGGCTTCGTTGAACGCCAGCCCTCTCGGCTCCAGCCACCCGGCCAGCCGTGCCTTGACCTGCTCGGCGTCCTGCCTGGAGTGGCAGCACACGACCAGGTCGTCGGCATATCTAGTACCCTTTCCCGGCCTCGGAAATCCCTGCCCTCAGCCAGCCTGCGATCATTCCCCTCGCGGGGCAGCCGCCGATCGCCTTGAGCAGGTGCTCGTGGTCGATTTTGTCGAATGCGCCCGCCAGGTCGGCATCTAGAATCCACACCCGTTTGCCTTTCCCGCGCAGGGTGTTAAACAATGATCCTATCGCGTCGTGGCAGCCGCGGCCCGGCCGGAACCCATAAGACCTGGGCTCGAACCGGGCCTCCCACTCGGGTTCCAGCGCATTACGGACCCGAGCCTGGTGGCATCTGTCCAGAATAACCGGAATTCCGAGCGGCCGCATTTTTGTCTTATCACTGGCTTTCGGGATATACACCCGCCGGACCGGGGAAGGCTGATGCGAGCCCCTCGTGGCGTCAACACCACGTACTTTAGATGTTTGAGGTTTTCTGGGGTGTTGAGGTTCTGATGTTCTGCACGTGCGGTTAAGTCTGTTTCCGGGTGGCGTGCGGGCATGGTTCCTGCCCGCGTGTCGCGGCGGGGACGGGCCGGCCGGGCAGGCTGAGGGTGTGCAGCACGGCACGGGCGGCGGCGTCAGCCGCAGCCGCGATCGCTTCCAGCGATGACGCGGCGGTGACCTGCGAGGATGTCATGGAGCGGATCATGTGGTGACGGCTGGCGGTGAAGGATTCCTCGTCCGCGGTCACCGGGGTGGCGTCTTTCCTGCGCAGGACGCGGGCCGCGGCGTACTCGCCGCGGAGCGCGGCGGCGGCGGAGGCGCGGGTCAGCTGGGTGGCGGTGAGCCAGGCCCAGGCTTCCTGGATGACCAGGCGGGGCGAGCCGGAGCGGAGCACGGGGCCGGAGGTGCGGTTCCCGGCGCCGGTGAGCGTCGTCTTGTCCTCGCCGAATGTGGTCTCCGACGCGCTCCACCTGGTCAGGTACGTCTCCCGGACCTGGTCCGCGGGCGCGGCCTCGTGATCCAGCAGGGTGGTGATCACGGTGCAGGTCTCGGAGGCTTCTCCTTTCCCGTCGCCGGAGGGCATGATCGCGTTGTGCTCGGTCACCCGGACGGGGAGCCGGTCCTGTTCCTTCCCGGACGGGGCGTTCAGCCAGCTGCGCCGGGAGCCGTCGGGCAGCCAGCCGCGGTCCGGGCCGTCTTCGAAGTCCAGGCTGATGCCTTCCTTCATACGGGCGATGACGTGCCCGCCCGCGTCCAGGATCGCGGTGATCAGCTCATGACCAGGGAAGTTGCGATCGAAGCAGGTCACGCGGCCGGCGAACAGGTCCGGGCGGCGTTTCACGAGCCGCTTCAGCAGGGTCTGCTCCCCGGCCCTGGCCTGCCCGGTGACCGCGCCCAGCGCGGCGCGGCCGGCCCGGCCGGTGAGGGCGACGATCTTCAGCTGCGGGAACGGGGCGGCGCCCTCGCCTTCTTCGGCCGCGGTGCCCGTGCAGCCGAAGAACGCCCGGTTCGCCGCCGTGTCCGCGACGCTCACCAGCATCCCGTCCGCGGCGAGCACCATCATGCCCGCGAGCAGCACCGCCGACGGCTCATCATCCCCGATGAGCGGCCCGGCCGCCTGCCAGAACAGGTCCTCCAGCAGGTCCGGGGGGACCGGCAGGCGCCAGTCCGTGACGACTTTCCCCGTCGGGACGTGCCATTCCCGGGTGAACGGGATGTCCGCGAGCAGTCCCGCCAGCCTGCGCAGGGCCTCGCAGTACGAGCCGTCCGGCATCAGCGTCATCGCGATCATCAGCCGGATGACCAGCGGATAGGACATGATCCGCCGCCGCTGCCGCGGTTTCAGCCGCCCCGCCGCGACCGCCGCGTCCACGGCCGCCTCGATCACCCCGTCGCCCAGATGACGTTCCAGCTCGCCCAGCCGCACCAGGTCCGGCAGCCACGCGTCCGCCAGCACCGTCCCGTCCCGCCGCACTGCCGCCGGCGCGGTCACCACCGGGCGGCAGAACACCGCCAGCTCGCCCGCCGACGGTGCCGTCTCACCGGCAGTGGCCGTGCCGTTTCCGTGAACCAGCAGGTCAGAGGATCGCACCACGACCGTTCCCGCCGGAGTCCCGGCTGCCGGAGACCCCTCGGCCCGAATTGCGTCAACAGCGGAGGACAGGCAAAATGACACGAGGGACTCCTGTGACAGACGTGGATTTCGACACCCAACGCCTACCAGGAGTCCCTGCCCGTCTCCAAACCAGCACAAAATCCCAGGTCACGGCATCACACGACCCAGCATGGCTTAAGTACGTGGTGTTGGGGTTTGGAGGGAGGCTGCCCGGAAAAGGCCCGATTTATCGGGACCTCGCTGGGCAGCCCACCCTACCCCTGCGGAGCGGCGGCCGGCTCATCACAGCCGACCGGTTCTACCCGTCATCGAAGACGTGCCTACTCGGACTGCGGGACAGTGAAAGCCAAACTATCCCTGTCAGAGCGCACCTAGCGATCAACCTGCTCGCCCTCGCCGCCAGTGGGGCGGAGAGCCTAAACGCCTGGGAAGGCTGCGTAAGACCCGGCCCGGCCGGGCGGCGGCCGCCGAACCAGGAACCCGGCACCGCGCACGCGGGCAAGACCGGGACCGCCGCCGGGCAACCGGCGGCTGCGGGATCAGAGTTCACTCTCTGACCCGCAACGGACGCCGTTACCGTTCAGTTACTGAAGTGCTCAGGTGTTTCCGCAGAGCTTTCACGGGGCATTTCCGCTCGTACCGGGTTCGCTCAAAGGTCGGACAGACGGGCTGGGGCTGGGCATGGAGGTGACTGAGGCGAGCGTACTGCTGCTCCCGTTCGCGGCGGCAAGCGTGGGCGTGGCCCGGCGGCGCCTGGTGTCGGACCTAATCGCGGCCGGTGTCTACGATTCCGCCGTCTGTGACGTCGCGCTGGTCATCAGCGAGCTATTCAGCAACGCCCTGCGGCACGCGGCGCCGCTGCCCGGGGCCAAGATCCGCGTGGCCTGGCGCATCGACCCGGGCTGCGTCCAGGTCTCGGTCAGTGATGGCGGCGGGATCACCGTGCCGGAGCTGAGGCAGCCGACCCAGGGGGCGACCGGGGGGCGGGGGCTGCGGATCGTGGAGAAGCTGTCCACCCGCTGGGGGACGAGCACTGGCGAGGACGGCACCACGGTATGGGCCGAGGTGCCGGCCGTGACCCGGATGACCGCGGTCGGGGTGCCGGTGGTGGCGACGGAGAGCGGCTAGCGGAGGGATACCGGGACTTACGGCGGCCGGGGGAACGGGGGGACGGTGCCAAGGTTCAGCGGGGTAGACAGCGAGGTAGGAAGGCTCCGGGCCGTCATCGTGCACCGGCCGGGCGCCGAGCTGAAACGAGTGGTCCCGCGCACCGGCAGGCAGCTGCCGTTCGCCGGGCTGCCGTGGGCGGCGCGGGCGCAGCAGGAGCATGACATCTTCACTCGGGCGCTGCGCGACCACGGCGTGCAGGTGCTCTACCTGACCGAACTGCTCCAGGACGTGCTGGAGTACAAGCTCGCCCGGCAGCAGGCGATCGGGGCCGCTGTCGGCTCGGCCATGCTCGGCGACGAGCTGGCCGGCCAGGTTCGGCGTCACCTGGAAGGGCTCGATCCCGAGGCACTGGCCGAGCTGCTCATCACCGGGCTCACGGCGGGCGAGTTCCGCTCCGGCCGCGGTGCGGTGTACCAGCTGCTCGGCGCGTCCGACTTCATCCTCCGGCCGCAGCCGGACCTGGTGTTCTTCCGGGATCAGAGCGTCTGGATCGGGGACCAGGTGGCGGTGGCCAGCCCGGCCGCGGCCGGCCGCCGGCTGCCCGCCGAGCTGACCGGCATCGTCTACGCGCACCACCCGCTGTTCGCCGGGACCAAATCGCTCTACCGGCCCGGCCTGGAGCCGCTGCACGGCGGTGACCTGCTGCTGGCGGCCCCGGGCGTGATCGCGGCCGGGTGTCCCCCGTCCGGGGTGGAGCGGCTGGCCCGCGGGGTCTTCGACGCCGGGCTGGCGCATACCGTGCTCGTCGTTCCGCCCGGCCACCCGGACCGGCGGCTGGACACCGCCTGCACCATGCTGGACGCCGGCACGGTGCTGATGCGCCCGGCCGCCGCCTACTCGCTGACCGCCCGGGTGCTGACCCCGGGCGGCGGCGGTCCCCGGGTCTCGCACCCGCGGGCCTTCCTGGCCGCCGCGGCCGCGGCGGCGGGCCTGGACCGGCTGCGGGTGGTGGAAACCGGCTTCGGGCCCGGGGCCGGGAGCGGGGAGCAGTGGGACGACGCCGGCAACCTGCTGGTGCTAGCCCCGGGGCTGGTGGTCTCGCATGAGCGCAACGTGGCCACGCACACCCGGCTGGAACGGGTCGGTATCGATGTGATTACAGTGCCGGGCAGCGAGCTGTGCGGCTCCCGCGGCGGTCCGCGCAGCCTGTGCTGCCCGGTGAGCAGGGATCCGGCCCCGCTCGCCGCCGACTTATCCACCGAACTCTAAGGATGCGCTCAGCGTAGTTGCCTGGCTTCCGCACGCCGGGAGCGGTAAGGTTCGGCTCGTGGAGCTAAATGTCTCAAGTCGATTTCACGATGATCACACAATCGTGACCATTTCCGGTGAGATCGACCTTTACACCGCTCCGCGGCTGCACAGCGAGCTCGGCGCGGTCCTGGCTGACGGTATGCCCACCCGGGTTGTCATCGACATGTCCGGCGTGGAGTTCTGCGACTCGACCGGCATGAACGTGCTGCTCTCCTGCCTGCGCCGGGTGCGCGAGCGGGGTGGCGAGCTTGAGATCGCTTCCCCCAAGCCCGCGGTACGCAAGATCCTCCAGGTGACCGGCCTCGACTCGGTGTTCACCCTGGTCGATGACGCCAGCCGGAGCAGGCCGAAGCCTGCAATTCCGCAGTAGGCGGCACCGCAGAGTGGGCGCGGCCGGTAACCGGTTCGCCTAGTATCGGCCCCATGTCAGCACGGTCCCAGGGCGATGATGTCGCGGTGGTCATCCCGGCGCGGGACGAAGCCGATCGCATCCGCCAGACCGTGACGGCGGCGGCCGGGCTTCCCGGCGTTGGCCTCGTCGTGGTCGTCGACGACGGTTCCCGCGACGGAACCGGTGCCGTTGCCCGCCGCGCGGGCGCCGTGGTGCTGCGGCACGCCCGCAACCGGGGCAAGGCGGCCGCGATGCAGAGCGGCGCGAACGCGGTGGGCCTGGTCGACCAGCGGGAGCGCCGTGAGCGCCCCCGGCACCTGCTGTTCCTCGACGCGGACCTGGCCGAGTCGGCCGCGCAGGCCGGCCCGCTGACCGATCCGATACTGGCGGATAGGGCCGACATGACCATCGCCGTCTTCGCCGCGACCGTCAAGCTCGGCGGGCACGGCCTGGTCGTCGGGCTGTCCGGGGCCGGCATCCGCCGCGCGGTCGGCTGGCAGCCGGCCCAGCCGCTGAACGGCCAGCGCTGCCTGACCCGCGCGGCGTTCGAGGCCGCGCGCCCGCTGGCGCGCGGCTGGGGCGTGGAGACCGCGCTCACCATCGACCTGATGCGCCAGGGATTCCGGGTCACCCAGGTCGAGGTGGAGCTGGCCCACCGGGCCACCGGCACCGGCCTGCGCGCCCAGCTGCACCGGGCGCACCAGCTCGCCGACGTCGCCAGGGCCCTCGCCGCCCGGCGATGAGCGGGTGGCGGCGGGGCGCGGGGGCGGCCGGGCGCGCGGGGCTCATCGCCAGCGGGGCCAGCGTGGCGGGCACGTTCGCGGTGGCGGTGGCCGGCCCCTCGGTCATGGAACCGGCGCTGCCGGGCCGCCCGGGTCAGCCGCCGTGGTCGCTCGGCCTGCACCCGTCGCCTTACCTGGCGGTGGGCCTGACCGCGGCCGCGCTGGCCGCCGGAACTGTCGGCCTTGTCCTCGTGTTGCGCGCGGTCCGCGGCGGCTGGTCGGTCCCGGCGCGGGCCGTGCTGGCGGCCGGACTGCTCGCCGCCGTCGCGCTGACGCTGGTGCCGCCGTTCGGGTCCTCGGACCACCTCAGCTACGCCGCCTACGGGCGGATGCTGGTCACCGGCCACAACCCGTACACCACTACGCCGGCCCAGCTGGCCGCCCTGGGCGACCCGATAGCCCGGGCGGTGCAGGACTGGGCGCGGTCCCCGTCGGTCTACGGTCCGCTCGCGACCGCGATCCAGGCGCTGGCCGCGCTGGCCGGCGGGACCTCGGTGCGGCTCACCGTGTTCGTGCTCGGCCTGGCCAACCTGGCCGCCTTCGCCGGTACCGCGCTGCTGCTGCACCGGATGACGCGCGGGAACCCGGCGTGGCAGCTGCGCGCGGCCCTGCTGTGGGCGGCCAACCCGCTGCTGCTCCAGGTGCTCGTGGCCGGCGCGCACGTGGACAGCCAGGCGGTCGTGTTCGGCGTCGCGGCCGTGGTTGTGATGCCCCCCTTGGGGGGGCCGGGGGGCCAGGGGGGTTTGGGGGGGCGGGTAGCCGCCCCAAGATCGGGGGGGTCTGGGGGGGTCGTCCCCCCGGCCAGCAGAGCCGCATTGGCCGGGGCGCTGGTCGGGCTTGGGTTCGCGATCAAGGTCACGATCGCCCTGGTGGGGCTCGGGCTCGCGCTGGCCGTAGTGCTCCGGGCCAGGCGCCAGCCCGGGCCGATGTGGCGGCGGCAACTCGGCCAGCTGGGGCCGGCGCTGGCGGGTCTCGCCGCCGGGTTCGCGGTGACGGCGGGCGCGGCGGTGGCCATCGGCGGGTCCGCCATGCTGCGGCAGTCAACTCAGGCGAGCGATATGGTCTCGATCGGGTCTCCGTGGCGGGTGATCCGGACGATCATTCACCTGGCGGTGACCGGGACGGCAGCGACCGACCTGGTCAAGGCCGGGGCGGTTGCGCTGGCCGTGCTGCTCGCGGTGCTGCTGGTCCGCGGGCTGGAACCCGTTTCCCGTGCGGCCTACCCGACGGTGGTCTTCGCGCTGGTGATGGCCTGGCTGTTCGCCTGGCCCTATGTGCTGCCCTGGTACGACGCGCTGGGCTGGGCGCTGCTCCCGCTGGTCCCACTGGCGTCGGGCGGTGCCGCGGAGGCGCTCGGCTGGATCGTGCTAGCCAGGACCGCGGCGCTCGGGTTCGGCTACCTGCCGGCCCGGCAGGCCGACGCGGCGCTGCCGCCCGGTCTCGGCTGGCTGCAGCCGGTGATCAGGCACGGGGTGACGCCGGCGGTGCTGGCCGCGGCCACCGGATGGCTGGTGCTCGCGATGGTGCGGGCGCGCCGCGAGAACGGCCCGAACGGGCCGGGTATCCCAGCGGTCGCGCAGCCAGGGGCGACCACGGCGAAGACCGGCACGATGAGCCCAGACCGATGAGCCCGCACCGATGAGCACTGCTACCGGGGTTCCGGCCGCGGCCGAGACGGGTCGTCGGGGACCCGCGGGCTGGCCGCGGTGGGCGGTCACCGTGCTCGGGGCGCTGGCCTGGATCGCGGCCCTGGCTGCCATCTGGCCGCTGGTCCGCGGGTACCTGACCAGCGTGCCGGACCAGCGGATGGTGGATCTCAACGTGTACCGCACCAGCGGGCTGAGCGTGCTGCAGGGCCAGCCGCTCTACACCGTGCTGACCCCGCCGCCGCAGTTGCTGCCGTTCACGTACCCGCCGGCGGCCGCGCTGTTCGCCGTGCCCCTGGCGCTGCTGCCCTGGTCGGCCGCCCAGCTGGCCTGGGTTCCCTTCGTCTACGTCCCGCTCGCGGTGATCATATGGTTCGCGTTCGCGCCGCTGCTGCGCCGGGTGTCCCCCGTGCCGCTGCGCGCGGCGGTGTTCGCGGTCATCTTCGCGGCTGGCGCCTACCTGTTCCCGATGCGCGATGAAATGCGGTTCGGCCAGGTGGACACCGTGCTGCTGGCGCTGGCCGTGGCGGACTGCGCGGCCCGGTCGCCGCGCTGGCCGCGCGGTGTGCTGGTGGGACTGGCCACCGCGATCAAGCTGGTGCCCGGGGTGTTCATCGTGTACCTGTGGCTGTCCGGGCGGCGGCGCGCCGCGGTCACCGCGGCGGTCGCCGCGCTGGCCTGGACGCTCGGCGCCTGGCTGATGCTGCCGGGCGACTCGGTCACCTACTGGACGAGCACGATCTTCCAGTCTGGGCGGCTCGGCTCCAACGCGGGCACCTCCAACCAGTCGCTGCGCGGCATCCTGCTCAGGGTTTTCCTGCCCGGCCAGGCTCCCGGCGCGCTGTGGGCCGCGGTGGTCGTGCTGGCGGCCGTGGCCGGCTTCGCGGTGGCCCGCCGGCTGGCCCTCCAGCACCGGGAGATGGAGGGCATCGCGGTGACCGCGCTGCTCGGCGTGCTGCTCTCGCCGGTCTCCTGGATCCACCACTACCTCGCCGTGGTGGTGGTCATCGGCGCGATCCTGGCGGACGGCCGCTCCCGGCCGCGGATCGCCATCGCGGCCGGCACCACGGCGTACTTCGCGCTGACCATCCCCTGGTGGGGCCGGTCCCTGCTGAGCCGGGCCGACGTGCCGGCGCTGGCCGCCCGGGTGGTGGAGGACGGGTTCGCCATCGCCGCCGTGGCGCTCATCGTGATCCTGGCCAGGCTCCCTGCCGCGGACCGGCGCGCCACCGGTACCTGACGCTGCGTGATCGCTATAGTTCGTCACGTGATACCGGTCGCCCTGATCTACCACTGGCTGCTCCTGCACTGGCCGTCAGTAGCCGGGCCCGGCGCGGGGGTGCTCGGCATCGTGATCGCGATCGTCGCGCACCGGCGCGCCGCCCGGGCGGTCGCCGAATGCACGGCGCTGATCAACGGCAGCATCGGCTCGCGCGGGACGGTGGACCCCCGGGCATATCGGGACCTCGCGGTGGTCCGCTATGACGCGCTGAGCGAGATGTCCGGCCAGCTGTCCTTCTCCGTCGCGCTGCTCAACGCGCTCGGCGACGGCATGGTGCTCAGCTCGATCAACGGCCGGACGGAGACCCGCACCTACGCGAAGATCGTCCGGTCGGGCGCGGGCATGCAGGCGCTCTCGCCGGAAGAGGAGCATGCCGTCCGGGCCGCCCGGCTCGGCCAGGGCCTGCCCGCCGCAGAGCGGGCCGGCCACCCCGAGGTGACGGTCAGGACGCACCGGTCGATGCCTGCGGTCTAGGCCGCAGGCGCGCGCCGCGCCCGCAGGGGCTGGCATCATGTGGGCTATACGGGTTTCGGAACCCTACAGGCGCGCCTGACCGGACCCGGCCAGAGCGGCGAGCACGCCGGGGACGTCGTTCACACAGAGCGCGTCGGCTCCCGCACGCGCGAGCCTGACCGCGTCCGCCGGGTCCGGCACCCAGGCCAGGACCTCCAGCCCCGCCCGGTGTGCCATATCGATCACGCGTTCGACAGTGTGATCAGTCGGCCGTGGCCGCTCGAGCCGCAGCCCGAACGTGCCGGTGTGCATGCAGATCGCGTCCAGGCCCATGTTCGCGGCGGCGGCGATGCCGTGGCGGCTCGGGAAGTTCAGCCAGGTGATCAGGCCAAGCGGCACCCGGGCGATCGTGTCCTTGCGATCCTGCAGGGTCATCAGCAGGCCAGGATCGAAGGACGAGACAAAAAGCCTGCGCCGTTCCTGGTGCTTGCGAAGGGCTTCGGCGACGAGCGCGGCGGTGCGCCGGTGCGTGGGATCGGTCGCATCCTCGATGACCGTCTTCGCGTCGATGTTGACCGCGACGCCCGTCGGCAGAGCGGCCATCACATCCTCGAACCGCATGATCCCGTACGACGCGAGCTGCTCGGCAGTGCGGGTCACGAGGAAGTCGCCGTCCGGTGTAACCGGATCGTGCCGTATGACGAGCTGGTCGTCGCGACTTCGCTGTACATCGAGCTCGATCCAGGAAAGCCCGTGCGATACGGCGGCGAGGTACGAATCGATGGTGTTTTCCCGGCAACCGCGGGATTCACCGGAGCCGAATCCGCGATGGCCGACGACCGTGGGTTTCGTGTCGAAGATCATCGGGTTCCCTTGAGCACGGCCGGTGTTACTGCGCGTTCGCGGCCTCCATCGGTTCTGCTGCCGCGGGGGAGCCGGAGCGGGCATCGACAGCCTGGCTCGCCACAGGCTTCCCCGCACGCTCCGCTAGCCTAGCGGCAGCGTCGTTGAAGCGCGTCTGCGCATCGGGCGAGTCCGGGCCAAGCAGGTAGACTCTGAGCTTACGGCGATCCTCGGCCAGCGGGTCGTCCCCGTTCCCTGCGGCCAGTGCGCAGATGTCCGCTAGCCCAGCGCAGTCCGGGCCGATCAGGTAGGCGGCCGCGGCGCTCGGGAACTTCGCGCGGAAGTCGTCATCCGCCAAGCCGACGGGATTGGTGACCATGTATGGCTTGGCGGTGGCGATGAAGTCGCTCACCACGCTCGAGATGTCGCTGATCAGCATGTCGCTCTGGTTGAAGCATTCGTAGACAGTCGGCCGCGGGCCCGTGATCACACGGTGACGCGACCCGCCTTCGCTGCTCCAGTACAGCCTGTGCCAGGCGGCTTCGAGTCGCCGCCATTCTTCTTCTGCCTGGGGGTCGGGCGTGCCGTCGCGCGACAGCACGGCGTAGTCAGGCCACATGCGGCCGCTCTCACCGCGCGTGGCCTGGACGCCACCCGCCAGCTTGAGCAGCCTTGCCTCGATCCGGGCAAGCTCAGCGGCCGCCGCCGCACCAGCGGAACTCGTTGCGTCGGCCGGACCGGACCCCGCGGGCGAGCCGTGGGCGCTGCCGCGTGCCTGGTTGGCGTCGGCGATCATGGCGGCGATCTTCTTGTGCGCCTTGGCCGCACGGGGATCGCGCGTGCCGGTGAGCGGATGGGGTTTGTAGAGCACTCGTAGCGACGGCGCATCGTCGAGAAGCGCGCGGACGATCTGGGGTCCCATCAGGATAAGGGAGGTCTGGGTGAGACCGTCGGCGTCCCAGCCCTCCCATGTGGGCGCGTACAGTACCGTGCGCAGCGGGCCGGCCGTGCCCGCGCTGGCCTGCGAAAGGCCGGCGAGCTGTGGCCGCCCGACCTCGAAGATGTCATCGTCGCGGACGCCGACGTCGGCCCGCAGGTACCTGTCCCGCCCTGCTTGCCCGGCGACCCATACCTGGTTGTACACCTTGGCGTACGGGTTGGAGCTCGCGGCCTTATCACTGTCGCCATGGCCGATGAACACATGCGCCATACTCCTGTTGCGCAGCATGTGGATGTTCTTGCCGGTGTTGGCGGGGTACAGCGCCACCCGCACGCTGGGCAGGGAGAAGTTCATCAGGTCCACCGTCCCGTCGATGCAGACCACGGGCAGGCCGGTCTGCCCAAGCAGCGGAACGAGCCAGCGTTCCCGCATGATGATCACCGCCGGCCGGTCCAGCCGGGCGAGGGTCTCCAGCCACATGTTCACCTGGTAGGCCGCGTCGCGTGTCCCGCTGAAATACAGCGCGACCTGCGGGGCGTACTCGCATGTCTGGGCGTTCACCACGCGCAGAATGCGGGCCTTGTCGCCGAGGTGCTTGTTCCTGCGTGCGTACGGTGCGATGCCCGCGCAGCCGACGACGCCCACCGCGATCGCGAGCGAAATTCCGGCAAGCGACCACGTGAAGTCGTCCGCTATGTCCGCGACCAGGCCTCCCGCCAGTGCGGGCAGGTCGAGGAAGAGCATCTTCCACGAGTGGTTCACCGTGAGCAGGCTCGGTGCCTGGTCAGGTATCCGGAGTTCGCTCAGATCGATATTGCGGGTTACCACCGGCAGGCGCCGCCGCTGGACGACGTAGATCGCCAGCGCTGAGTACACGGCACGCAAACCGTGCAACGACATCACACCGAGCGTGAAGGCGGCGAACTGCTTCGCGTCGGCGTCCAGCACGCGGGCGAGCAGCACGATCAGTGCGGCCTCGCGGAAGACGAAGCGTACGGCTGTCCCGACCTGCACCCAGTTGAGGAGGTCGACCACATACTTGGCGACGCGGGGCGCGATCACCTCGGCCGCGTAACCGGCGACCGCGGCCGCGAGAAACAGCCAGCTTCCGGTTAGCCGGTCATCATGGCCATCTGGCAGTACCGCGGCGATGAAGAGCAGCGGGTATGAGCCGACCAGTACCGCTGCCGTCCCCACTGTCGCAGGGTTGATGCGGCGAAGGCGGAACCGCTTGAGGAGTTGCCGCACCGTTGCTCCGTCAGGTTCGTGGCGCGAGACGCTGGTAGCGGCTGTGCGCTCGGGGTGTACGTGCCATGTCCGCGGGTGCCTCGCGCGGCTCATCGGCATCGGGCTCTGCACCGGCGAACAGGCGGGCACCACCGGCCGTCGGGTCGATGCGGCGTACGTCGATCACCTGTCCGGTCAGGTCGGACACGAGCACGTCGATCGAGGTGAGCGCCACCGACATGGACGACAGCAAGGTGTCGGGCGGCTCCGCGCCGAAGGCGCGTACCCGCATCGGGGTCTGGGTGCGCTCGGGGTTGACGCAGTTGACCTTGACGCCGAGTTCTGACCACTCGTCCGCGAGGGCTTGCGTAAGGTTCACGACAGCGGCCTTCGCCGAGGAGTAGAGGCTGTAGCCGGCGCGGCCGCGGGTGTAGGAGCTCGACGTGTACAGGAGCAGGTGGCCCTGCGAGGCAGTGAGGTAGCGGATCGCCGCCCGCGCGATCGTCACCGGCGCCAGGTAGTTGATCCGGGTGGCTTGCTCGATCGCGGCGAGGTCACAGTCGGCGAGGTTGCCCATCCTCAGCTCGCCGGCCGTGTTGACCACGAAGTCGATGCGTCCTGTCGCGTCGTACGCCTGCTGGAGGGCTACCTGCACGTCGTCCACGTTCTCGACATGCGTGCCGGTCTGCGACCGGCTGAACGGGAACACCTGCGCGCCGAACTCCCTGGCCACCGCGCACACGTCAGCGCCGATGCCGTAGCTGCCGCCGAACACGACCAGCGTGCGGCCGGCGAGCCTGGCCCTGGCTTCCTCCGGCGGAACGACCGGGAGACCGTCCTGGGCTGTGAGCTGGAAGATGCGGTCGGCGATGAAGACGTCGATCGGATGCGTCACCTTCATGTTGCGCTCGCTGCCGGGGACGACGTAGATGGGCGTCTCGGGCAGGTACCGGCGCACGACGCCGCAGTCGTCGGTGACCGGCTGGGTACTGAAATCGGGGTCCGCGAGCGCATGCTCGTACGCGCGCCGTATCACGGACAGCCTGAAACCCTGCGGCGTCTGGCCGCGGCGCAGCCGTGCGCGCGGGGGTATGGCGGTGATGACGTCGGCATCGTCCACGACGATCACGGTGTCGGCGGAGGGAATCGCCACATCGACCGCGTCGTAGGTGTCCAGGGCCGCGATGCAGTCGCTGATGATGCGCGGCTCGAGCAGCGGCCGCACGGCGTCGTGGAACAGCACCTTGCAGTCTTCGCCGCTCGGGCCCGCCTCGGACAAGGCGGTGATCGCCTCCGCCGTCGAGGCGACCCGGTCCGCGCCGCCCTCGAGCACGCGCGTCACCTTGCCGTACCCGCAGCGCTCGATGAGGCGCTCCGTGGCCGTCAGATGGCCCGGCGCCATCACGATGATGATCTCGTCGATGTCAGGATGAAACTCGAAGGCGTCAAGCGTGTGTTCCAGGATCGTCTTTCCGGCGATCTTCAATAGTTGTTTCGGTATGTCAAGGCCGATCCGCGTGCCTGTGCCGCCGGCGAGCACCACGGCGACGGCCGGAAGCTGTGCTTGCG
>WNGE01002712.1_pt1 | contig 23832 bp, 15 predicted proteins | sample 5400651 | NCBI WGS metagenome assembly WNGE01 (sample SAMN13153370, study PRJNA577476) | soil metagenome | isolation source: 60 cm soil or saprolite under grassland replicate 2 | place: USA:California | collected 2016-06-15
TCTGTTTGCCCTTACGTCAGCGAGAATCCCTGACCGCCCCTTTTCTCATTGACGCGAGAAGTAGTTTGGGTGTGGAGCGCCATTACTACTAAAAATCGCGCCACGCTGTCAATACTTTTTTTAAAATTTTTTACTAACCACGGATTGACCGTAACAACCCGCTAAGGTTAACGGAAAAAACAAAAGGTAAGGAAGGCATGGGATAGCGCACGAGTGCCGATCAAAGGTGATCTTCGTTGTCCTGTGTTACAAGAACCCTCGTTTGCGGTGGCTTGGGCAGAGTCTCACGATCCCAGCTACAACCGGTCGCTGATCACTACTCACCGATCACTGATGGCTGCCACTGCTAACCACCGCCAAACTTCACCGTGACCTGGTTAGAGCAGTTTTGAGTGCCTGCATCGCAAACCCTATAGGTGTAGGTGCCCTTGCCACGCACCCCGATTTGATCGGTGTAGAACCCGGGGATGTTCGGCACGGTGGTGATCAGCACACCGTTGCGATAAATGTCGATGTTGTTCGAGGTAGCTCCATTCCAGGAGAGGTCCACCGCCTGGCGCCCCTGCACTTTGTAGCCGCGCGCACTGAGCGTAATCTGCCCCGGTGTCGCGGTAGGCGTAGGTGTTGGCGTCGCAGTAGGTGTTGCTGTAGGAGTGGGCGTTGGCGTGGGAGTAGCTGTCGGGGTCGGTGTGGGTGTCGGCGTGGGCGTTCCGGTAGGGGATACGCGAACGTAATAAACGTCTTCCTCGTGCTGGCTCCTGTTCGGGTTGAAGTTGAACGTGGCAGCATATGCTACATTGCCGCCGGTAGCGTCTGAGACAATGGTGATGTAATCGCCGATCTTGTTCTGATTCGGGTAGCCTTCGAAAGGATTAAACGAATTGCTCACAGCGACATTAGGCGCCCAAGTGACGCCACCATCGGTACTCCAGGAATAGAATAGCTGCGAATCGGTGTTGTTAGCCGCGTTTCGCGTGTCGTACCAGACAGCGTCGAGTCGACCATTGGGCGCCACTGAGAATGTACCGAACCAGTGCCACTTGCTAGGGTTAAGCGGGTCGTCATTAACCTTGTGCGGCGCGCTGAAGGTCACTCCGCCGTCTGTGCTGCGCGCAAACATCACGTCGGTTGTGCTTCGCCCGGGCGGCACCACGCTGGCCAGCATGTAAATGTTATTGTTAGTCGGACCACCGGAGCGATCAATTGCCAGGAAACACTGTCCGGTCAATCCCCCTGGATTGATTCCCCCAAAACTAAGGTCGCCACCCATGTTGACCGGCGTTACCCGATCAAAAGTAGGCGTCTGGCCTCCGATCTGCGCATTGCTCGAGCGAACGCAGTAAAAGGTGTTGCCTTCTCCGCCGATAAACAGGTTGCCATTGGTATCGACGTCGAGCGTTCCGTATACAGGCGAGTTAGGAATAATAATCGGCGCCTGCCAGGTGACCCCGCCGTCGGTGGAGCGTTGGAATTGCACGCCGCCGCCGCTACAGTTAATACCGTCGTCTGCCTGGTATTGGAAGCCGTGTCCTGGTCCGCCGGTCTTATCGATGGTGAACCACTCCTTGTCGCCGCCGCCCGCGCCTCTGTCAGGTGAGCGCTCCACCCAAGTTTGGCCGCCGTTTGTCGAGCGCCACAAATCGTCGCAGAAAAAAGACTGGTTTACGTCCGACTGCAGACTGAGATAGAAAAAGTTCCCTACTTCATCCGACTTTGTCACGGGATCGCTGCGGAAAACATTATTTTGTAAAACACCGGGGAAAGTCCAGTTCGTGCCGCCATTGGTGGTATAACCCCAGCCGCCCTGCCGGAAATTGGATAGTACGCTGTTAAATTGTCTCCAGGCGATTGTCATCTTGTTCCCGTCGGTCGGATCAACGGAAATCACGCACTCGTTCGCCGCATCGCCGATGATATTGTTGCCATTGGCATCGACGTTGACCTGGAAACTGACGAACGGGCCGAATTGCGAGATCATTCGCGGCGAAATCTCTATTTTGCGTGGTGGCGCAGGCGGATTATCGTAAAATTCCAGCGGCTCGTTCCGTGGCGCCTTGCGCGTGGGCGCCAGTGTTTGGCCGGAGGCGCTGGCCAGTGCTAGCAGCAAGGCCAGACAAATGTAAAAGCCCGTCCCTGAAATGCCAAAGGACCTCAGGTCGAATAAGGCGCGGTTATTTCTAGTTTGTTTGATCATAGGATTTTGTTGGTGAAAGTCAGAGCGGAGCCGTCCGGTCGAAGGACGTTTTTTAGTCAGGTGCGAAGGAGCGTGTCAATACTTTTTTTGATTTTTTAAATTTTTGACCGCGGATTTCGCCGACAACACGGATTAGGAGATGACGAAGCCTCAAATCACAATCTTCGTTTTCTTCGCTGCCTTCTGTAGAACTGACCTCTGGCTTTTGAATTGTTGACCGCGCATGACACGGATGGAGAGAGGGGACTACGAATCACAGACCGCTGACAACCAGATCAGTCTTTCTCGTCAGCCGCCTTCGCACACGCTACTGCGGCTGGTCTGTGGTCAGCGGTCAGTGGTCCGTGGTCTTTCCGACTTTGTTTCCTTCGTTGCCTTCTGTAAAAAATCTTCTTGCGCGACGAGGGCCTCGCGTCTACGGCTTCGGCAAACCCGCAAGTCGGCGAATCCGTCTCGTGGCGGACGAGGAACGCTCGCGCCACTTTACGATGGCTAGAAAAGACGCGGCGCCGCTTGCACGGCGCCGCGTAGATTGAACCGATGTCGATGAAACCCGAGGTCGGCCCACTCCAGAAGAGGTCCACCTTTTGCAGGCCGTGTATTTTGTAACCACGCGCGTGCAGCGTGATCTGCACCGGTGTCGCTGTAGGTGTAGGCGTTGCAGTCGGCGTAGGGGTTGGTGTTGGCGTGGGTGTTGGTGTAGGCGTCGGCGTCGGTGTGGGTGACGCACACGGACTAACCGGGCAGTTGAAGATTCCCATCGAGGCCACGATGGCGCCAGTCCCATCATACCCGCCTGCCATCCAAATGCGATTTGTCCCATCCGCATCGGTGGGGAAGCTACGCCGCGCGTCTAGCATTGGACTGCCTATTGACCACGTATTGCTAACCGGATCGTAGATATCGACTTCGTTGGAGGGCAGAGGAAATTGCCCACCCAAGACATACATCTGGTTACACAAGTTAAGCCCCCTGGTATTGCTTGTGGCCCTGGGTATGGACGCTATGGTCGAGATACTATCCGCCACCGGATTAAAGACAAAAGAGTCTGTAGTATCCGTGAGAACACCGTTCACGATATTGGAGCCACCGCCTGTGTAGATCAGGCTGCCGATGGTAGTGGTCGGAATGTAGCTGCGCGGAACTGGCAGGAGCGAGGTCTTCTGCACCCAGCCAGCAGGACTAGGAGTAAACTCCCAGATCTGGTTGGTCGAGTTGCCGGTGGGGGGATTGTTGAACCCGCCCAGGATGTAGAGCTTATTCGAAAATACGGTGAAACCTCCGGGCAGAGTGTTTGCAGTGCCCGCCGGCCAGGGAGTGGCAACGGTGCTGAGTGTGTCAGTGACAGGGTTGTACCGGAAAACGCGACCAGTAGCGATCGTCCCGGTGGCGAACGAGCCGCCCACGCAGTAGATGTAAGGTGTTCCGGCATCGGTGAGCACACCGCAAGCCATGTTATTCACGAAGTTGTCTGGGTATGTCGCCGATTTGATCGTCCAGGTATTGGCAACTGGGTCATACTCGAATGGGTGCGTGAAATCGCTGCCGGCTAAGTCGGAGCTACGCCCGCCCATGCCGTAAAACTTCCCATTGGCCGGGAAATAGACGCCAACGATGCGGGTGCCAACACTGGGGAGGCTCGCCCCGGCTGACCAACTGCATTGCGTCGGCGTGGCCGTTGGTGTTGGTGTCGGGGTTGGTCCACCTCCTACGAAATTAAACTTTCCGATTCGGGTGGACCAGTTGAAACTGCCCGTTGTCGCTTCGTATTCGTTCACATGCCAGAAGGTCATGCCATCGGCCGGATCGACGGTGGTCATGCTATAATCGCCCCAGCGTCCATTGGTATCGGACTCGCTCCCGGCGCCAGTGAACATGGTGGCCTCTCCTTGGGCGAGATTACTTGGTGGATCGGAAGCAAGACGCCCGGCATAACGAATACCTGGGTGCAAGCTGGAACTCGACGTTGAATAGCCGATAGCCGTGTTGCCGCTTTGATCGACGGCTATGCTGGGCATAAAACGCCAAACACCGTCGTTGTTATTACTCCAATCCTGCTGTTGCGCAGCAGTGGCTGGGAAATTGCCGCCGGTAACATCGAATTGATACCAGCGAATGATAGTCGGTCCAGCAGGGAAATTCAGGATATTGGTCTGGTCAGCCCACAATGATTCGGTGCCCCCGCGATTCTGGTAAACCACCGGCGTCATGATTTTATCGCCCAATGTGTCCAGAAGCTGCGATGTTCCAGACTGCGGCACCAAGGTAAAGCCAGCCGTATTTGTCCATGCTTCAACGAACGGGTTGACTGTGATCTCGGCGTTCGGCTGATGGGTTGCGCCGACGCCGAAAACTGAGTTCGACGGCGTGACAAAATCGACATGAAAGAACCGGGCATGGACCTGGGTCAAGGTCGTGGGATTGCTGGCCGGGCTGTCAACAGCCAGCACCATTTCATTCCTGCCCGCAGGCGGCGGATCTCCTGTGCGAAACGTCGCGGCGACGAAGCTATAGGAAGCGCCTACATCGGCCGCGCTAAGAGTGAAGCCGATCGCGTGGGCAGGACCGCCAGCGAGCATGCTGGCGCGGTCGAGAGCATAAGCACGGACGCCATTGAAAGTAGTGGGACTAGAAAACAGGTTCATCATCAAGAAATAGGCGTTTTGGTCTGGGCTCCCGCCAGAGTTCCACAGTCCGAACTTGGGATAGTCGCCCAGAAACGTTGGGTTGGCCGGATCGACCTGGATCGCGTAGAGCGCCCAGGGACCCGCGACGGGGTCGGGACTCTGCGAGACACCCACGCATTGGTAGAATGACGTCCCAGGAAACGACGGAAAGGCAAAATCGCTGATCACCCAGCGATCTGCCTGCGCATCATACATGACAAATGGGTCGCCGTCGTTCGCGTTCGCGCAAGGCGTGCCGGTCAAAGAAGCAAAGAACGAGTTGTACGTGGTCACCGGCGACAAGGGATTACCGTTTTTGTCAAAAACCCTGAAGGCGACGTTGACGGCTTCGACGTAATGATTCGGGCCAACATCGCCATCGCTGTCCGGTGGCGCACAAGCGCACGCCTGCGCTGCACTCTCGCCATCAAACGTCAGCAGTGGCCCCGGCATCGTGGGCGTTGGCCGCCAGATATTTTTGAGCAGTGACTGAACGTACTTCGATCCAGAGATCCCATATCCTGCCGGCGCTCCCGTTTGCGCAGACCCTGTCCCGTGCGGATAACGTGTCAGGACTCTCTCTTCGAACTCCTCCTTGGGGGCGATATAAGGCAAGTCTCGCAAGTTCGTGGTCAGCATGACAGGACCGACCATTTGCACGACATCCGGTTGTTGCGTGCCCGGAGCGTCCTGCGCGCCATTGGGGCGGTTGCTCTGTTGGGACTGTTTTGAGCGGTTTCCCTGGGCGAACAGCGCCACAGCGATGCCGAGAAGGCAAAACACCGAAGCAGTTAAAATGCGCAGATTAAAGAAGGCTGATTGCGAAGTGGATTTCTTTTTCATGGATTGTTATGGTGATGTAGATAGTACTTTGGACCCGGGAGTAGAGGCGGGAGGATCGCTTGTAGCAGAAGTGCCAAAATGGTGTCAATACTTTTTTTGATTTTTTTATTTCTTTTTCACCCGCGGATTTCCCAGCGCGGCGAAGCCGCAACCGAACTTCAGCCCGCGAATAACGCGAATTAACACGGATAGGAGAGCAAAGAATTGGTTGCTGGATTTCGCGAAGCTTTCGGAGTGCGACACGTCCCCGTATCGCTTTGGATCGAATCAAGTGCGGGCTCAAAAGCGGTGCGAAGACGCCCCCGCACTCCAAGAGCACTTCCTCCGAAATTTCTTTTCTTAATCCGCGTCAATTAGCGTAATTCGCGGGCAGAAAAATCTTCGCAAGACGCGATGAATTTGGCGTATAGCAGTGCGGATGAAGAGAGGGACTACGAATCACAGACCACTGGCAACCAGATCAGCCCTCTCGTCAGCCGCCTTCGCACACGTTACGGCGGCACGGGCTGGTCAGTGGTCCATGGTCTTTCTGGCTTTGTTTCCTTTGTTGCCTTGTGGGCAAAAAATCTTTTTGCGCGGCGGGGCGCCACTTTACGATGGCTAGAAAAGACGCGGCGCCACTTGCGCGGCGCTGCGTAGATTGAACCTGCTAGTTGCCTACCGACGGTTATCCACCGCCAAACCTCACCGTGACCTGGTTAGAGCAGTTTTGACTGCCCGCTTCGCATACCTTGTAGGTGTAGGTGCCCTTGCCACGCGCCCCGATTTGATCGGTGTAGAACCCGGGGATGTTCGGCACAGTGGCAATCAACACACCGTTACGATACACATCGATATTGTTCGAGGTAGCTCCATTCCAAGAGATGTCCACCGCCTGGCGCCCTTGCACCTTGTAGCCGCGCGCACTGAGCGTGATCTGCCCCGGCGTAGGCGTAGCTGTTGCCGTGGCAGTAGGCGTAGCTGTTGCCGTCGGAGTAGGTGTTGGGGTAGGTGTCGGTGTGGGTGTGGGCGTCGGGGTCGGAGTTCCTGTAGGGAAGACGCGAACGTAATAAATGTCTTCCTCGTGCTGGCTCCGGTTCGGGTTGAAGTTGAACGTGGCGGCATACGCTACATTGCCCCCGGTATTATCTGAAACGATCGTGATATAATCGCCGATCTTGTTCTGGTTCGGATAACCTTCGAAAGGATTAAACGAATTGCTCACCGCGACGTTCGGCGCCCAGGTGACGCCGCCGTCCGTGCTCCAGGAATAGAATAGCTGGGAATCAGTGTTATTCGCGGCATTTCGCGTGTCGAACCAGACAGCATCAATGCGCCCGTTGGGCGCTACTGACAGCGTGCCGAACCAGTGCCACTTGTTATGATTGACCGGATCATCGTTGATTCGTTGTGGCGCGCTAAACGTGAGACCGCCGTTTGTGCTGCGTGCGAACATCACGTCGGTCCCGGTGCCAAAGCCAAACGGTTGCACGCTGGCCAGCATGTAAATGTTATTGTTAGTCGGGCCGCCGGAACGGTCAATAGCCAGGAACAACTGCCCTTCCAGTCCACCTGGATTAATCGTGTCACCGAAATCCAGGCTGCCGCCAAGGTTGACTTGGGTGATTTGGTCAAACGTCGGTGTCACGTTCGGGTTCTGCGCATTGCTTGAACGAATGCACCAGAACGGGCTGCTGAAGCTGCTTGCGCCGCCGATAAAGAGATTGCCGTTCGTATCCACGTCGAGCGTTCCCCATACGGGCGAGTTAGGAATATTGAGCGGAGTCTGCCAGGTGATCCCGCCGTCGGTGGAGCGGCTGAATTGGCCAAAGCTGCATTCGGCTGCGGTGCTCCAGGTCTGGTATTGGAAGCCATGCCCCATGCCGCCGGGTGTCTTATCGATGGTGAACCACTCCTTGTCGCCGCCACCTGCGCCTCCGTCGGTTTGCAGCTCTGTCCAGGATTGACCCCCATTGGTTGAACGCCAGATGTTGTCACAGAATGACTGTAGCAGGCTGAGGTAGAAAAAATTCCCTGTCTCGTTGGAGTTCAACACCGGGTCGCTGCGGAAGACATTGTTTTGCAGAACACCGGGAAACGTCCAGGTCGTGCCGGCGTCAGTGGTATATCCCCAGCCGCCCTGCCGGAAGTTGGACAGTACGCTGTCAAACTGCCGCCAACCAATTGTCATTTTGTTACCGTTGGTCGGATCAACGGCGACGGACGGCTCGTTGGCAGCGTCGCCGATGATATTGTTGCCGTTGGCATCGACGTTCACCTGGTGACTGACGAACGGGCCGAATTGCGAGATCATTCGCGGCCCAGTCTCGAGCCGGTAAATGTACGCAGGCGGATTATCATATCTTTCGAGCGGCTCGTTCCGTGGCGCCTCGCGTGTGGGCGCCAGTGTTTGGCCAGAGGCACTGGCCAGTGCTAGCAGCAAGGTCAGACAAATGAAAAAGCCCATCCCTGAGATGCCAAAGGACCTCAGGCCGAATAAAGCGCGGTTATTTCTAGTTTGCTTGATCATAGGACATAGTTGGTTGGAGGTTCCGCTAATGCGGTACCGACTCGCGTGGATTGTTTTCAGAGCGGAGTTTTTGGGATTGAGCCACGCTTTTAGTCAGATGTGAAGGAGCGTGTCAATACTTTCTTTGCACTCGGGTCTTGCCATTCTGCCAAGTAGTATCCTCTTGTTCTACGAAAACGACCGGAAGAGAAGCACCTTGTCCGCCACTTTACAGTGGTTAAACAAACGCGGCGCCGCTTGCACGGCGCCGCGTAGATTGAACCTGCTAGTTTCCTACCGACGGTTATCCGCCACCAAACCTCACCGTGGCCTCGTTAGAGCAGTTCTGAGTACCTGCTTCGCAGACCCTATAGGTGTAGGTGCCCTTGCCACGCGTCCCGATGTGATCGGTGTAGAAACCGGGAATGTTCGGCGCACTAGCAATCAGCACGCCGTTGCGATAAATGTCGATGTTGTTCGAGGTAGCTCCATTCCAGGAGAGGTCCACCGTCTGCCGCCCCTGCACCTTGTAGCCGCGTGCACTGAGCGTGATCTGCCCCGGTGTCGCAGTAGGCGTAGGCGTTGCCGTCGCAGTAGGCGTAGCTGTTGCCGTCGCAGTAGCTGTCGCTGTGGGTGTCGGCGTAGACGTGGGAGTAGCTGTCGGGGTCGGTGTAGGCGTGCCCCCTTGGACAGCAGCAAGGATATCGATCCGGCCCCAGCCATAAACGTTGTTGGGCGGGCCCGCAGTGCCGCATTGGGTCGAGGCGATATGAACAGCCGCGTTATTCAACGCGTCACGACTCGCGGTAATCTGATGCCGCAACTCCGGATGGGCCGACCATAGCAGCGCCATGGCGCCAGAGATATGGGGAGTGGCCATGGATGTGCCGCTGGCAGTCGTATAGGCAGTGTCGCTGCTGTTGCTGGCCGAGCGCGTGCCTGTGCCTGGAGCGGCGATATCAGGCTTTGTACGACCGCTTCCATCGATAGTAACCGGTCCGCGGCTGCTAAAGGAGGCGATGGTATCGCTTCCAGTGTTCAATGCCCCCACCGTATAAGATGCCGCATAGAGCGACGGCGGATCTACCACAGTGGAACAAGCCGAGCCGGAGTTACCGGCCGCGACGACCATCATGATGCCCGCGGCTGCCTGCGCTTCCACAGCAGCTTGCAACGTGTCAAACGAACAACCTTCCGAAGACGGACAACCCCAGGAATTGATGGTAATGTCAGGCGCTTTGGTCGGGTCGGGATCGCCTCCGCCAATCCGGGTAGGAGCAAGGAACCACTGCATGCACTCGATGTATCTGGCGGGAGTGCCGTTGCCCACGTCCATGTTACGGCAACCAATCCACCTTGCGCCGGGCGCCATCCCAATCTGGTTACCCAGGCCGTCGTCACCGATCGCTGTGCCGGTAGTGTGAGAGCCGTGGAAAAAATCGTCGCAAGGGAATGGCGAATCGTTTCCGCAAGGGTTGCCGACGCTATTATGAATGGAGTCATGCCAGTTATAATCGTGATTGGCAGCCACTCCATCCCAGCCGCGGTAGTGCGGCTTGAGCGCGTTATGCGTCCAGCGCACGCCCGTGTCTGCGCTGGCAACGACAATGTTTTGTCCGGTGAAACCCAGCGCCCATACATCCGGCGCGTGCGTGTAACTGATCCCGGGTTCGATCGTTAGTGGAGCCTGAGGCTGCACCGGCCCTTCCACCGGTTGAGGCAGGGGATTGTGAATGACCGGGTTACCTTCTACCCGCGCCACATCCGGACGGCTGGCCAATGCCTCGGCGATCTCCCGGCTGCCCTTTACTAAAATTCCATTAACAATATAGAAGGATTGATGCTCAATGCCGCGTTCGCGCAGCCATTGCAGCATCGGCCCCTGCGTGGTCTGGGCCTTGTTCAATAGCGCGTCAAGGACGAAACGGCCCTTTTCAGCCTTAGTCTGCAAAGCAGCGGCCGGGCTCAGGTCTGCTTGATCAGCCAGCACAACTAAAAATTCGGCCTGCTGACCGTTAGCCGTGTGCTCGACTACCCAAGGCGCAATCTTTTTCGCAACAGGGATGGTATTTTGGACGGGCGTGCCACCGCCGCCGACGGCGCGCGAGGACGTGAACGCTTCTAAAGCAGCTACGGCAGCTGCGACGAAGAACAACGAGCAAAAAATCCGGCGCAACGGCGACGGAATGAATGTGGAATTTGGACGCGTAGTCATAGGAGTGTTCCTTGTAGTGGGTTATTGTCGATCAGGTCAAGAAAATTTTTGAGAATTTCTTGGAGCGTTAAATCCAGATTTTGCATTGAAATTCTCAAGCAATATTGGAAGGATGGGATTTTCTGGCACTGAAAGCGCAACCGCATTCTAGGGCAAGAATGTGTTTACGTAAACGGCCGAGTGCCGGCAATAGAGCTAGCACCGTAGGTGCGTCATGTTTATAGCCCTGCCGGTCAAGTGGGAAAAATTCCAAGCTCCGTTAGGAGCGGCATGTCGCGATGCGATGCACATGTCGCCCCTACGAGGTTCACCGTTCGAGAGATTCCAAGCTACAGGCATTTCGCGCCTACGGCGCCTGGCTCGATACGCTAAACACAAACCGGGGCAACCCCCTGGGCCTGTTGAGGGCAACAACATTTGTCCTGAAGGGGCAAAACAAAGCAAAGGGGGCGGTTGTTGTAATGCCACTTCAGGGCGGAAAATCGTTGGAATCCCCTCACCCAAGGGCGTTGCCCCAGGTTCGCCAGGGCGAATCCGTCCTGTGGCGGACTGGGGATGAATGCCGCGCCCTTGGCACTAAACACGACTAGCCCTGGGCTACCATGTTTCGGGCTCTTGAGCCCGCCAAATCGCGCTACTTTGCAGCGGCTACAGAAGCAAACGCGGCGTCCGGCAGCTGCCGGACGCCGCGTAGATTGGATTTAGTGCTTGTTACTTAAGGTTATCCACCGCCAAAGGTCACCGTGACCTGGTTCGAGCAGTTCCCGGTGCCCGCTTCGCACACCCTATACGTATAGGTTCCCCTGCCATTGCGGCCGATGTGATCGGTGTAGGTACCACCGTCGTTCAGCACGGTGGTAATCAACACGCCGTTGCGATAGATGTCGACGTTGGCCGAGGTCACCCCATTCCAGAACAGATCCACCGTTTGCAGCCCGTGCACTTTGTAACCACGCGCGTGCAGTGTGATCTGCCCGGGCGTAGCTGTAGGTGTAGCCGTGGCTGTCGGCGTAGCTGTCGCTGTAGCTGTAGCCGTAGGCGTTGCCGTAGCTGTAGGCGTCGCGGTGGCTGTAGGCGTCGCGGTGGCTGTAGCCGTGGGCGTTGGAGTTGGTGTTCCGCAAGGTGTCAGCGTGTAGCTTTGCCCGCCAGTAGCCGCACCACCTGAGCCGTTGCAGAAGTACTGGTCAAAGGCGGTGTCGTCTCTCTGCACTCCCGCAGTGGCGCTGGTGTTGCCGTTGGTTTCCGTGCCGTAGATCACATCGAACCGTGTCTGTCCCTCGTACAACCTCAGCTCGTGGTTGGCCTGCCCGGCGGTGTTGGCGAAGTAAACGGCACGCCATTCGATGTTGAAGATACGGTTGGGCGAACTGCCGGTAATCGAGGTGAAGACGCCGCACAGTCCGTTGGGATAAGCCGCGCAGCCTGCCCAACCCAGATTATCCGTCCTCAAGTCGTCCCAGTATGGGAAGACCGTGTAGTTGTGGTTGAGCCACGGCAGCGGGCAGACGTTGGTAAAGGCAGTATCCAGCGTGGTGAATTGCGCATTGCCGTTAGACGACAGATTGATGGCGTTAAACGTCTGGTCGTACAGGCTGTAACTGAAACCAGCGGGGAGCGCGATGGTAGTTACCGTATCATCCCCGTGATTGCCGGTGTCAGTCGTGCCTGGCACGATACTGCCCCCTATCTGCGCTATGTCGTAATGGTCTGCAGGAGGGCAACCTTCTACTGTGTAGTTCCCCGTGAAGGCCGCATTGACATTACACCCATTAGCAGTGATCGCCCCGGCCCCAATGTTCGCCGTCACGCTGCCTCCGAAGTTGAAGTGCACGGTGAACGTAGCTGTGCTTCCATTGACCGACACAGCGGTGACACTGCCGCCAACATTGCCGGTCAGGGTCAGATCACTTGTCTGGACTGACCCTGGATCAATCGCCTGGTTGAAGTTCACGGCATATTGATAGTCGCCCGGCGCTGGCGGCGAGAACGTGCCCCCAACAGGCGGGTTGGTCGTAGTCACCTGTAGCGGCGTTATGGCGTAACAGAACGAGCACTGGAATTCGAATATCGGCTGACTGTCGGAATTACGCAGAATTGCGCCGGCAGGAATGTGCATCGTCTGCGTACCCTGCGTTACCACAGGCGAGCTGTTGAAGTGGAAGGTGATCTGCGTGGATGGAGGCCCCGCGTAGGTGAACGAGTTCGCCGCAGTCCCGTTCACGGTAAAATCGCTCGCTTGGACACTGCTTGGAAGCGCGGGATCGGAAAGGTTGATGATAAAGTCCACCGGCTGCGTGTTGATGATGCTGTTGCAGGCCGGGGTGGTGGTGGTCACGGCAAAACCGACCAGCTCTCTATCGGTGAAGGCATCCTGCTGAGATGCGCCGTTGATGGCGTTGCGCCCGTCTACCCATGAAGTCACGTGCTTGACGAGTATCGCCGAGCCGTAGTCGTAGTCGCCCGCATAGAGCGGTTGGATGCCCGGATCACCTTGCAGCGGCAGAGGGCTGGCTACGTCCGAAAGCGTATCGTCAGCCAACCAGGTCGCGCCGTTGTCGTTGGACTTGCGCGAGTGCATCTGGTAGCATGGGGTGCTGGGACTCGAGGGCTGACAACTTGCCGCTACCCGCGGTGTCTCGTCGTACCAGGTGGCGAAGAGGGTGCCTGCATCACTGACCGAAAGGTTCGGCTGCCACTGCGCCTTGGTAGCGTCAGTATTGCTGTTCAACTGGAATGGCGCGCCGAAGGTCACGCCGCTATCGGTAGAGCGGATGTAGAACACGTCGCCGGGGTCGTTGTTGCCGGGGTTGCTGGCGGCATAAACTAAGCTAACAACGTGGTTGTTGGCGGCAGGCTCACCCCAGCCCATGTGTCGCCAGTAAGCCGGGCTGTTGTACATGCAGGCGAAATAGCCCGAATTGGTGCGGTGCGCGCCTTGGAAGGTGGGGCCGTTGTAGGTGTTGGTCCAGGTGTTACCTCCGTCGATGGACCTGTAAAGAATGTTGTTCCGACTAAAGTTGCCGTTGCCACCGTTCTCGTTCATGGCGGCGAGGTACACGTCGCCGGTAACCTTGTCGGCAGTGATCTGAACGTCGCGGACGAAACCGGGGTTGACCGATATCGGGCTGTGCCAGGTATTGCCGTTATCGCTGGAATAGGTGACGAAGAGCGCGCCCCCACCGACATTGAAGTCGTTCCAGGAAACGTACATTCGTCCGAAGAACGGTGAGGCCGGGTTGTTATCCGCGTACCCAGACGGTCGGTCGTCCTGGCTGTTGGTATGAACGCAGAAATGGGTCCAGCTAGCCGGGGAAGGGTCCCCTGGAGTGGTGGACTTGTACCCGCCGAGGCCCTGACCGCCGCAGCCCGTGTCGAGCCAGACGGTGAACCAAGTGCCAGTGGGTTTGTTGTACAGACCAACGGGGTCGCCCTCGGTACCGGGGAAGGGGCTTTGACCATTGAAGGTGAGGCGGGTGAATGTCGTGCCGCCGTCGCTGGAGAACGATGCGCCGGAGATGTTGATGGGGACGGCGTTGCGGCCTCGTGAGTCGTTGTAGGCGACGAGGACCTGGAGGGGGTTATCTGGGTTAGCAAAAGAGTATGTCTCCGACTGGGTAATGTTGGGAGAGGTCTCTGTGCCGGTGATCAGGTTGACGTCGGCTGCGCCGTACGCCAGCGGCATCAACAGTTTTTTGATGAAGTGGCCGACGGGACCGAGAGTGGAAGTCGCAGAAGTCGAAACGCCAGGTGTCTCGCCGCAGGCAATCATGATGGCGCCGGCCCGGAAGTTTTCCTGTTTGTCGATGCCCTTCTCGTGAATCGTGGAACAGTCAAATCCAACAGGAACGAGAGGGTCCTGGGACTGGGTGATAATCTTACCTTTCGTCATCGTTTGTAAGATGCCCTGAGCGGCTGCGGAGAACACACCGAACTGGGCCAGTGCCAGAACGGCGCCGACAAGGACGATACAAAGGCCGATTAAGACACGGAGGTTAAAGAATGCTGATTGTGAAGTGGGTTTCTTTTTCATAGATGGAATTTGGGATGAGCCGCCGTTTTTAGCTGAAACGACGAAAATCTGTCAACATTATTATTGGATTTTTTTGAGGATTTTTATTTTGCCTCGTAGTCCTGGGAAGGAGCGCACTTTTTAGCTGAAAGCGCAAAAGCGTGTCAACACTTTTTTTACAGATTTTTTTCGACTAACCACGGATTGACCGGATAAACCGGCCAGGAGTAACCAGAAAAACTGCCCTACAGGGCTTAAAATAGTTTTATCCAACCACCGGTGGCTAAAACGCGTTAAATAAAATTGTAGCCGCTGTAGCCACGGCCCTGCGGGCCGTCCGCCCTTGCTTGTGAAAAGTTGCGCTGCACTAGCGCCACCGGCTAATTCCCCGTCGGCCCTTCGGGTCTGCAGCGAACGCTTCAGTGGTTTAGCGTCTTAAACCTTCGGCAGGCATTTCACCGCCGGGATCAAGCTGGGCCGCGCGCTGGAGATGTTTTTCGGCCAGCTCGGCCATACCGAGGTCTTGGAGGCGGCGCCCAATCATCCAGTGGAAAAGTGGGTCGTTGGGCGTGAACTGGTCCGCTTGTCTTTCATGACTACTGGCTTCGTCGAATTTGCCTAACGACTGCTTCGCGCCGGCCAGCTCGTTATTCACCAGGGGCAAACGCGGATTGCGCTGCACGGCATCGGTCCACACCTCGATAGCCTCATCCCTGCGGCCAAGCTGCCACAGCGACTCGCCTTTTTCCTGGCGCGCGAGAATCAAGTCGTCTCTTTCCGCCAAGGCTTCATCCAGACTCACCTGTGCCTGGTCGTAACGCCCCAGCCGATTCAGGATCGCCCCGCGGTAATAGAGACTTAAAGCCTTCCCCTCGCCTTTCTGGTACGCCGCTGCCTGGCCGAGCAACCGGATGGATTGTTCTGTGTCGCCCAGGAGATATTCAAACCACGCCAGTTTCGGCAACGCTTCACTATTTACAAAGAGCCCCAGCTTTGAAGCGGCTTGAAGGTGTTCTTTTCCTGCGAGGATGCTTTGCTGGTCAGCCGGACTGAGCCAGCGAGCAGGATTGACCTGCGCCAGGGCCAGTTCGTCGGGTAGCTGGACTTTCTGAAATGCGCGGTTGCCCAGAACCTCATGATAGCGGACCCAGCCGCTGTGCGCGTTCAATCCAATCCACACGCAGCCGAAAGTTGCAAATGCCCAACCCGCCTTTCGAATTTTGCCCGCAGACTTCAAATTGAAACGGTAAAAGGACAATTCTTTTGCGCGAAACAATCTCCAGATTTTCAGAGTGAGAAACGTCGTGACCGTGGCACATCCTAAAGCCATCAAAAATGGGACGAGCGCGTAAACGCTGCGAACAGCGAGGAAACTTCCAAGAAATACGAGTACGCCAACGATTTCTTCCGGCCATGTTAAAGAATAGTTCCTCTTAATCGCGTCTGATTTAGGAACAAGGATCGACGGCTTGCCAAAGCCAAAATACAAAGCGTCATTCGGACAGACGCTGACGCAATCCATGCATTTCATGCAACCTGGATCGACTACCATTCCGTACTGTTTCACTTCCGCGTGCACCTGGACGTTTGAAGTGCAGGTCGCTGTGCAGTGGCCGCATTGATTGCATGCAGGCGTGACCCGAATTTTGCCAGGCGATAACTTGTCGGCTAGCCCGAAAAATCCGCCGTAAGGACAGGCATAGGTGCAAAAGCCTTTTTGCCCCAGGAAATAGACCGTCATGAAACCGCAGACGAAAAGAAACGGGATGGCCACTGCTACAGAGGGAAACGTCTGCCAAAAATTAGTGGTGACCAGGTGATTGGTGAATTTGGGAATAAGCGGCCCGTGCTCGGGACTCGTTAGCAATGGATAGGCCGTGGGCCAGACAAACATGTACAGCGCGCCAATGAGTGGCACATACACCAACAATCGCGACCGGAACGGCTTTGGATGAAGCCCCATTTTCTTTAACAGCCAGCCGCAGAAATCCTGCAAAGCGAGAATGTGACAGCCCCAGCCGCAAACGTATCGCCCGAAAATCAACGTTGCCAGGATCGCCAGGGCAAAAAAGATGAAGCCTGCGTTGACGAACCCCTTCTGCAACGTGTGCATGGTTTCCGAAGGCTCGATGGGCGAAACGGTCTTGCCCATGATGCGCCACTGAATGATGTGCGCGATCATGAATAAGTTGAGAAGGATCAGCGCCAGTGCTCGCCACCGGCTGGTCTTTGATTTACGGATCCCGGTTTTTTGAAGCGGAGAACTTTTGAAAACTCGACTCTTCCGGGAGATCGGGGTTTTTAGTTCTCGACTGACGCAACCGCTTTTCACGAGGTTGGCGAATTTACGCTAAAACAGCGCGCGCGCCAGCGAGTAAGCGACTATGGATTGGATACCGCACTGCCTCCCAGCCTAAATCCAAAAGGGGCCCGACCAATTTCACATTTTCACCCGCTGGCGCTACGGGTGCGCATGCAGACTGCGATAAGGGCCTGGTCGGGCACAACAGTGAACCGGATCGAGCCCGATCCGGGAAACGACGGCGTCTGGTTTATGGGCTACGAAGTAACCAATCCGTCTGCTGGAGTCTGGCACTATGAGTATGCCCTCTATAACATGAGCCTGGATTGTGCTATCCAATCTTTCAGCTGCCTGTAGGACCTGGAGTTAATGTTAGTAACATCGGATTTCACACGTCGCCTCAGGAACCTGGATGGCCAAACGACGGCACTTTTAAAAACCAGGGATATGGCAGCACTCCCTGGAGTGTCGTTTGCGCAAAATCAGAATGCCACGCTATTCGCTGGGGCACGCTGTATAACTTCCGGTTCGATGCCGACCAGCCACCGCAAGCTACAAGTGCCACGGTCGACTTTTTCAAAACAGGATCGCCTATGACGGTTACTATCCAGGCGCCTGCGGGTGGTGGCGCTCCGACGCCGACTCCTACACCGACAGTTACTCCTAGTCCCACACCTACTGCGACTGCGCGGCCTACTCCCACACCGCGGACAACACCGATACCAAGATCTCGTCCTACGCTGCCACCGCGTCCGACGCCTCCACATTAAGCTATAGCACCCCAATTGTAGGGCGTCTGTGTCAGCTCCGAAAGCTTTCGGAGTTCACAGAATGGAGCCGCGGGGCCGCGAGCGACATAGACGGGCGGCTCGTCAGAGCGAAAGAGAGGGAGCGAGTGAGTCAAACGCCCTACAATTCCGTCTCGCAGCCACTCCTAGAGATCAGTGAATTGCTGCTGTAGCCGGGGTCGGCTCGTCCGCCGTAGCCTTGGCGAAGGCGGATGACCCCGGCCGGGCGCGCAATGAACCTCACGGATTTACCGAGGTCAGCGACACGCGGCTACAGCGGCGCGCGCCGCCTCTCTAGAATTCCCAATGTTTATCGCATGCCCGAGTCGCATTGCCACTGGACCTTTGTCATTTGGCCAGCCACGACGTCGACTTCGAACGGTCCGTATCGCCCTATACTGCTTGTCCTTCCCTTGCGCGAAATTTTGTAGTGACCTGGCGCCAACGACACCCGAAAGCGCCCGTCGTTGTCCGTGGTAAACGATGCGACCTCGCCCTTTTGGTTTTCCACAGCAAAATCGATGTTCGCGAGTGGTGAAACGGGAGCATCAGCCCGAATGGGGCCGGGCCGAGCGGGATTGATCGTAATGACTCCTTCGATCCCCGTTTCCGAACCAGATTGCGTTTGACCTGGTAAAAAATCGGCGCACATGAGCAAGAAGGTCAGAATGATTGGAACTTTCCAGAATCGCATTGGCCAATTTACTCGTCCGACTAGCCACCGGTCAAACAATGACGAAGCTCGAATGTCGAATGACGAAACAAGTTCGAAAACTAAACCGCAATCTCTTCGTGTACATTCGTCTTCATTCGTGGTTAGCCCAGCCACTTGACGATTCATTCGTTGCGTCGAAACTTTCCGCTCTCACGCTCGTAATTTATGAAGCGCTATCTACCTTTCGTCATTGTTGTCCTGGTCGCATTGGCCACGATCGGAAGCGGTGCGATGCTCTACCGGGCAAAGCGACCGCATGTTTCATCTATTCCCGAGGACAAGACACTCTCCGCAAAAGGCGGTACGGAATCGCCGCACATTCGTGGTAACCCGGACGCACCGGTGACGCTGGAAGAGTACGGCGATTTTCAATGCCCGCCCTGCGGCATGTTCGCTGTATTTCTTGGCCAGCTCGAGAAAGAGTACGATTCGCATTTGCGCGTGGTCTTTCGGAATTTTCCGCTCAAGATGCACGAGCATGCTCGGGAGGCGGCGCTGGCTGCTGAAGCTGCCGGACTGCAGGGCCGTTTTTGGGAAATGCACGACGTGCTCTATCGGGAACAAGAAACCTGGAGCAAGGCCCCTAATGTTCGCGAATTGTTTGAATCTTACGCGGGAACGATCGGACTCGACCGTGATAAGTTCAAAAAAGACATGGACGGCGAGCAGGCCAGGGCCCGGGTCGAAGCCGATCACCAGCGCGGCGAGTCGCTTGGGATCAATATTACACCAACTCTGTTTATCAATAATCAGCCACTGGACCCGAAGGACAAGAACCCGGAGGGCATTCGCGCCGAGATCAACGCTGCGCTGGAGAAAAAACCGCAGGCATGAGCGTATGTACCCGCGAATCACGCGAATCAACGCGAATAGATGACAGAAATCGTTTACAAAGGCGAGAGCTACGCGATCGTTGGCGCCTGCTTCGAGGTATATAACGAGAAGGGCTGTGGGTTTCTGGAGCCGGTCTATCAAGAGTGCCTGAGCATCGAGTTGGAACACCAGCGTATTCCGGCAATCCCTAAACCATCGCTCGCTCTCAGCTATCGTGACCGAATATTGAAGCAAACTTATGAACCAGATTACGTTTGCTTCGAGAAGATAATCGTCGAATTGAAAGCTGTCTCGGCGTTGACCGATGAGCATCGCGCGCAACTCTTGAACTATCTACACGCAACTGGTTTCAAGCTTGGTCTTCTCGTAAATTTTGGACACTATCCGGGCTTGGAATACGAACGCATTGCCAAAACACAGCGCATCAAGGCGAAGACTGACTCTTCCGATGTTTCTCTCTAGTTTATTCGCGTTCACTCGCGTGGTCCGCGGGCTGATCCTATGACTGTCTCACGATTTCGCACGATCATTTACATCGTTGCCGCGATCGTTTCGCTGGCGGGGCTGGCGGATGCAACATATTTAACCGTGCAGGCGCTAACCGGCGAGACGCTGGGCTGTGGCGGATCACCAGATTGTTTCAAAGTCCTCGGCAGTGCGTACGCCAGAGTAGCCGGATTTCCGGTCGCTTCGTTTGGAGTGCTTGCTTATTTCAGTGTGTTCACCTTCGCTACGTTTGCGATGTTCGGCTACGCGCGCGCGCGCATATTTCTCATTCTAACCGTCGGCGCGATGTTTCTCGGCACGCTCTGGCTCCTCTACGTTCAGGCGTTCCTGCTGCACGCGTACTGCCGCTATTGCCTGTTTTCTGCGGCAACCACGTTTCTGCTTGCAGGGCTGGTAATTGCTCTGCCGACCGGACGAGACGGATCTGTCTCATAAGTCGTCCACTCTCTTGTTTCGCTCACGCTCTTGCTCTCGCTCACCAGAACGGATATTAGAGCAAGAGCAGGAGCATGTATAAGAGGTAGGAGAAGATTATCAGGCTTATGCGAATTCTGGTGGTCGAGGATGAAAAGAAGACGGCGGCTTTTCTGGCAAAGGGCCTGCGCGAAGCCGGTTTCGCCGTCGATCTCGCTCTCGATGGCGAGGCTGGGCTGGCAGCAGCGCGTGCGAGCAGATTCGACCTTCTCATTGTCGATATCATGCTGCCGAAAAAAGATGGCTGGGCTCTCGTTGAAGAATTGCGCGCGACCAAGGCGCAGACGCCGGTCATTTTTTTGACAGCCCGCGACAGCGTGCGCGATCGGGTAAAAGGGCTCGAGCTCGGCGCGGATGATTATGTGGTGAAACCATTCGCGTTCTCGGAATTGCTGGCCCGCGTGCGTTCGCTTCTGCGTCGTACTCCTGGGCGCCGCGACAAGTTGCGCATCGATGACTTGGAAATCGATACGCGCCATCAACGCGCCGAGCGCGGCGGTATTCCGCTGAATCTCACGCCAAAAGAATTTCTCCTGCTCGCGCACCTGGCGCATTCGTCGGGTCAAGTTGTATCGCGCGCTGAAATTGCAGAGCACGTGTGGGACATCGGATTCAAAACCGACACGAACGTAGTCGATGTGGTAGTGCGCCGCCTGCGGGCAAAGGTGGACGATCCGTTTAAGACCAAACTCGTCCATACGATCCGCGGCATGGGTTATGTTCTCAAAGCGCCCTGAACCGCGCTCCATTGCCTCGCAGCTCATCCTGCTCTTTACGCTGGCAGCGACCCTCCTGCTCGCCTGTGGGCTCGGCGCCTTCTACTGGATCGTTGTCCGGCACGCATTCGCGGAAGACAACGCGGTGCTCGCCGACAAAGTGGACGGGTTGCGAACGAGTTTTGAACAACGCGGCGGCTTCGCTGCCGTCGCTGCGGAGATCAACGCAGCAGGCAGCCGGCAGCGCGCTCCGTTTATGGTGCGGGTGCTCGATCCGGCGGGCGCCACCATCGGGCAGACAACCGGAATGGAAACGCTGTTGCCAGCAAACATTTTTCCACCGGTCGCTTCACGAGAGACTGCCGCACCCAGTGAACATCGAGTCGCCGGAAAATTGTTTGCACTGACGACGAGACCCGCGCTCGCAGGTGGCCAGCAGTTTACCATCCAGGTGGCGCAGGACCGCTCGAGCGACGAGCAGGTGGAGAGAAAATTTGGAATTTTGGTACTGGTCGTTCTTTCAGGCAGCATTCTCGCCTCCATTCTAATTGCGATCCCGGTCACCAGGCGCGGTCTGCGTCCGTTGGAAGAAATGAAGCGTTCATTGGAGCGAATTGGGCCGACGCACCTGAACGAGCGCGTCGCACCAGCCAGCTGGCCACGCGAGCTTCAGCCGCTGGCCATCGCTTTCGATGAAATGCTTAAGCGCCTCGACGATTCCTTTACCCGCCTCTCGCAATTCTCCGCCGACCTCGCGCATGAATTGCGAACTCCCATCGCAAATATGCTGGGTGAAGCGCAGGTCGCTTTGTCGCGCGACCGCAGCTCTGCCGAGTATCGCGAAACCATCGAATCCACGATCGGCGAATGTGAACGGCTGTCTGGAATCGTGGACAACTTGCTTTTCGTTGCGCGCGCCGATGCGGCACGCGAGCCGGTTGAGCGGAAGCGATTCGACGCGCGGGCGGCGGTGGAGAAAATTGCGGCGTTTTATGAAACAATCGCGGAAGATCGTCATGTCGCGATCCGTTGCAGCGGCCAGGGACAAATTTCCGCAGACCCCGCCTTGTTCGAGCGCGCCGTGGGCAATCTGGTCGACAACGCGCTGCGTTTTACTCCTGAGAACGGTTCAATTCAAATCGCGCTTGCCGAGCGCACGAAGGATTTCGAGGTCGTGGTGAGCGATAATGGTTCTGGAATAGCTCCCGAACATTTGCCGCGCGTGTTCGATCGGTTTTACCGCGCAGAGTCATCGCGCGGATCGGATGGAGCAGGCCTGGGTTTGGCTTTAGTAAAGTCGATTGTCGATCTTCACGGGGGCGCCGCCAGGATTCAAAGCGAAATTGGCCGGGGCACCACCGTAAGCCTCACTTTTCCCAAGGGAGCATAATCTCCCCTCGCCCAGCCCGCGCGAGCGAGCTGATTGTGTCGAAAACACCACCGGTTGCGGCTTGCAGTTCCCGACTATTTTTTCTCGCCGTGCGTCCTGAGGAGCTTTCCGTTCGAGCCGACGTCGAATCCCCATTCTTTCCCTGCGACCGATCTTGCGCTGCCGAAAAATTTGTCTTGCCAAGCATTACAATTTTGTAATGATCGCGAATCGACAAATGAAAACGACAGGTGAAAAAGCCGCCCGGAATGCTTTCGGGTCTGGCCACAGACCGGAAAAATCAATCTAGGAAGCGTCATGCCAGCGTTAGCTCTTCATTCTTTCTCCAAGGCAATCGAGATCCCGGCAAGGCTGCACAATCAGCCGTTGGATGCGTGGCAAACATCAGCGCGTCTCACCACTTTGTTAAGCCGCTTCGGCATTCGGGTGCTTGGCGATCTCCATGGACGAAAGGTGGTTGATTTCGCCTGGGAAAAGAATTGTGGATCAAAAACTTTATATGAACTGGATTTGCTCACGCGTCGCGCACGATTCCGAAACGGGAAGGCGTCTTGTAACGGTCACCTGCGCGAGTGCGTTTATGCCTCGCCCGATTTCACCGAGACAGACAGCGAGGGAGCCACTGCAAAGATGCAGGAAAATGCGGCAAGCTTTGCCATCCCGGAATCGATTTGCCATCTCGCTTTCAACGAATTGCCGATAACCACGCGTTTGGCCAACGTTGTCCGTTCAATTGGTGCTCGGAGTTTGGGCGATCTCAACGGACGCAGCGCTTTTGAATTGCTCCAATACAGAGCCTGTGGGTGGGGCACGATTAGCGAGATCCAACAACTGATTGAGCGCGGAGTTTCTGGCGAATTTGATGTTGCGCAGATCGAAGAGGCCGCGGCGGCACCCGAATTATTAAGTTTGCTTGAGCAAGGGCTGGCGAAGCTACCGCTTCGTGACAGGCAATTTGTTCTTGCCAGAATCGGAGCACAAACAGGGAGCGGCCGCAGTCCGGGCGCGGACCTTCTCTGCCTGAGCTACGCAGAAATCGGCCGACGATACGGACTGACGCGTGCCCGGGTACACAAGGTGTTTGGAAACACGCTTGATAATTTGAGGAAAATCTGGGGTCCGCGAGTTCCGCGGCTGCTAAAAGCAATTAAGTGGCGCTGTGTGTCGGCGATTTGTCCACTGACTCCCCAATTGCTCGAGAAGTGGGTCGGCTCCCGTGCAGCGTTTTCGTCGCGGCAAACAACGGGTGATTATTTGGACAGCGTTCGATTGTCGATGGAAGCGCATGTGCGTTTGATCGCGGCGCTGGACAAAAATATTCCTTGTTGGCCGGAAATGAATCATAAACTGCGACGCATCGACGAACCTGTCGGCCAGTTCGATCTCACTCTGGGGCACGTTGTGCGCGAAGCCGGTGGGCAGATCACTGTTGCCGAAGCTTATCGCAGGCTCTCACATTTTGGAAAACGGGATTATTGCCGCCTGACAGTTGAAAAGTTTCTGCAAATGCTCCGCAGCGTCGAGTGCACGGTAGTAGAGTTCAAAGACCCGGAAGTACCGATTGTCAGCCTCCATCCATCTGATCGTAGAGTTCTCTTTCGCCATGTTCCCGACCAAAATGGCAAATCATCAATCGCTTGGAAAGTTCGTTCTAACTTACCTGCGATTCAATTCTTTAAGAACGGCTTCTG
>WNGE01010245.1_pt1 | contig 23830 bp, 18 predicted proteins | sample 5400651 | NCBI WGS metagenome assembly WNGE01 (sample SAMN13153370, study PRJNA577476) | soil metagenome | isolation source: 60 cm soil or saprolite under grassland replicate 2 | place: USA:California | collected 2016-06-15
TCGCGAAGGCCATCGAGCACGTCGACGGCGACCTCACCTTCCTCGAGGTGGCGAAGCTGAAGGAGGAGCTGCCGCCCGACTCGCCCATCCTGCCCGCGGCGGCCATGAAGCTCGCACGCATCCAGCTCCACCTCCATGAGGAGGACGCTGCGGAGCGCTCGGCGCGCGAGGTGGCGGAGCGCTGGCCCGACTCCCCCTTCGCGCAGGACGCGCGCGCGCTCGTCGATCGCCTCTCTCGCCGCGCCCAGGTGAACGCGCGCACGCTCGGGGTCGCGGTCCCGCTCTCCGGGAAGCTCAAGCCCTGGGGCGAGGCCATCCTGCAAGGCGTCGCGCTCGCGCTCGGCGAGGGGAGCGGCTTCAAGATCGTGGTGAAGGACACGCGCGGCGAGCCGGAGGGCGCGCAGGCGGCGCTCGAGGAGCTCGCCGCCGGCGAGGGCGCCATCGCCGCGCTCGGCGGCGTCGTGAACGCCGAGGCGCCGCGCGCGGCCAGCGCGGCCCAGGAGCAGGGGCTGCCCTTCGTCTCGCTGGCCCGGCTCGAGGGCGTGACGCAGGCGGGCGCGTTCGTGTTCCAGAACATGCTCACCGCGGAGGCGCAGGCGAAGGCGCTCGTGGAGCTCGCGATGGCGCGCCGCGGGATGCGCCGCTTCGCGCTCCTCTACCCGCAGATCCAGTACGGGCAGGAGCTCGCCACCGCGTTCTGGGACGAGGTGGACGCGCGCGGCGGCGAGGTGCGCGGGGCCGAGACCTACGAGCACGACCGCACCACCTTCGCGCCCATCGTGAAGAGCATGGTGGGGAAGCTCTGGCTCGACGAGCGGCAGGACTACGTCGACCAGGTGAAGGAGATCGTGAAGGACGAGAAGGACCCGTACCGGCGCCGCAAGGCGATCGAGAAGCTGCGCGACCGCCTCTCGCCCGTGACCGACTTCGACGCCCTCTTCATCCCCGACTTCGCGAAGAACGTGGCGCTCATCGCGCCGGCGCTCGCGGTCGAGGACGTGGTGACGCAGACGTGCGATCCGAAGGAGGTGGAGCGCATCCGGAAGACCACCGGCCGGGAGGACCTGAGGCCCGTGCAGCTCCTCGGGGCGAACGGCTGGGACGATCCGGCCCTGGTCGAGAAGGCCGGCAAGTACGTCGAGTGCGCCATCTTCGTGGACGGCTTCTACGCCACCTCCCAGCGGCCCGAGACGAAGGCCTTCGTGACCGCGTTCCAGGCGAAGTACGGTCACCTGCCCTCCATCCTCGAGGCGAGCGCCTACGACGCGGCCCTCATGATCCGGCGCGCGCTGGAGGCGGGCGCGACCACCCGCGAGGCGCTGCGCGACCAGCTCTCGTCCCTGAAGGGCTTCCCCGGCGCGACCGGCGTCCTCGCGTTCGACCAGCGCCGCGCCGTCGTGAAGCCGCTCTTCTTCCTCATGGTGGAGAAGGGCGCCGTCCGCGAGCTGGCCCCCCAGGAGCTCGCCGCGACGGGCGCCGGCGGGATGTAGGGATCTCGCGGGCGGAGCGCCGCCACCGGCCCTACATTGAGTGCCACCATGGCCGACGCCCTGGCGCGCGCGCGCACCTGGACCCGGGTCCCCTACCTCAACGTCGCGCTCTTCGTCGCCACCGTGCTCTCGACGCTCCGTGCCGGCGCCTCGCAGAGCTCCTTCCGGCTGCCGATCGTGGGCGGCGGCGCCCTCGCCCAGGCGGTGGCGCAGGCGGGCGCGATGGTCGCCGCCGGGCTGCCCTTCGCCGCCGCGCTCATCGGGATCCTGCTCTGCCACGAGATGGGGCACTACCTGCTCGCGCGCGCCTACCGCGTCGACTCGACGCTGCCCTTCTTCATCCCGGTGCCCATCGGCCCGGTCGGCACCTTCGGCGCGGTCATCCGGATCCGCTCCGCGCTGCCCAGCAAGCGGGCCACGCTCGACATCGGCGCCGCCGGCCCCTTCGCCGGCTTCGCGGTGGCGGTCCCGCTCTACGCCTGGGGGCTCGCCCACTCCGAGGTGCGCGCCGTGGGCGACGCGGTGCTCGAGACGACCAACACCGGCGCCCTCGCCATGGTGCGCGCGCTCGTGCGCTACCTGTCCACCCACGAGGCCGCCCCCGTCTCCGGCTACCAGCACTTCGGAGACAGCCTGGTGACGTGGGCGGTGCAGCGGCTGGTGGTGGGGCGGCTCCCGCCCGGCACGGACGTCTTCCTCCACCCGGTCGCCTACGCCGCCTGGTTCGGCTTCTTCGTGACCGCGCTGAACCTCATCCCCATCGGCCAGCTCGACGGCGGCCACGTGACCTACGCGCTCCTCGGGCGGCGCGGCGCGCGCGCCTTCTCGCGGATCGTCTCGTGGGGACTGCTCCTGGCGGGCCTCTTCCTGTGCTGGAACTGGCTCCTGTGGTGGGCGGTGACGCGCTTCCTCGTCGGCGACGGCCACCCGCCCGCGCTCGACGAGGCGCCGCTCGGCCCGGGGCGCAGGGTCTTCGCGCTCGCCTCGCTCCTCCTCTTCGCCGCGACGTTCATCCCGGTCCCGATTTCGCTGTAGGCGCCGCCGCGGGTACACTCGGCGGCTCGATGGACCCGAGCGAGATCGAGGCGGCCTGGGCCGACGTGACGGCGCGCTGGGGCGACGACGGCGCGGCGAGCCTCGCGGCGGTGGGGTGGGCGCTGCTCAGGCTCTCGCGCGCGGCGGGGCACCCGTGACGACCGCGCCGATCGACGCGGTCCTCGGCCCCGACGGCGCCCTCGCCCGCTCGCTGCCCGGCTACGAGCACCGGCGCGATCAGCTCGCCATGGCGCGCGAGGTGGGGCGCGCGCTGGAGGAGCGGCGCTACCTCGTCGTCGAGGCGGGCACCGGCACCGGCAAGACGCTCGCCTACCTCGTCCCGGCCGCGCTCTCCGGCCGCAAGGTCATCGTCTCCACCGCCACGAAGACGCTGCAGGAGCAGATCTGGACGAAGGACCTCCCGCTCCTCGCGGAGCGGGCCGGGCTCGACATCTCGGCGGCGTACCTCAAGGGCCGGGCCAACTACTACTGCCTCGCGCGCGGCGCCAAGTTCGCCGAGAGCCCTACCTTCCCGACCCGCGGCGAGGCGGCGCTCTTTCCGCGCGTCGAGGAGTGGGTGCGGCACACCGAGACCGGCGACCGCAGCGAGATCGACCTCCCCGACCAGTACGGCGCCTGGCGCGAGCTGTCCGCCTCGGGCGAGACCTGCCTCGGGAAGGACTGCGACCGCTACGAGGAGTGCTTCGTCACGCTCGCCCGGGCGCGGGCTGCGCAGGCGGACCTCGTGCTCGTGAACCACCACCTCTTCTTCGCCGACCTCGCCATGCGCACCTCGCGCGCGGGCGTCGAGGTGCTGCCGTCGTACGACGCGGTCGTCTTCGACGAGGCGCACGCGCTCGAGGACGTGGCGACCGAGTACTTCGGGCTGACCGTGTCGTCGTACCGGATCGAGGAGCTCGCGCGCGACGCCCAGCGCGCGGTGGCGGACCGGCCCGATCTGCAGAAGCTCGTGAAGGAGCGGACGGGCGAGCTCGCCAAGGCGGGGGAGCGGTTCTTCGCGGGCGTGGCGGCGCAGCTCAGGGGAGGGAGCATGGGTCGCCGGCCCTCTCCCCGGCCCTCGGCGTCGCAGGGCGAGGGGGATGCGCGGGTGACGCTCACGCAGCGCATGCTCGCGCCGTGCGCCCATGATCAGGGCCGGCTCGACGCCGCGCTCGAGGACGTGCGCGAGCTGTTCATCGAGGCCGAGAGCGCGCCGCTCGCCGCGATCGCGCGCCGGGCGGCGGAGCTGCGGGTCGAGCTCGAGGCGGTCACGGCGCTGAAGGAGCCGTCGCGCGTCTACTTCGGCGAGGCGCGCGGGCGCGGCGTCTTCCTGCGCGCGGCGCCCGTCAACGTGGCCGAGGAGCTCGTCGAGCGCCTCTACCGACGCGTCGACACGGTGGTGTTCACGAGCGCCACGCTCGCCGCCGCCGGCCGGCTCGACTACTTCCGGCGCGAGGTGGGGCTCGCGCCCGAGTTCGACGTCGCTGAGGCGATCTTCGCGGGCCCCTTCGACTACCGGGAGCAGGCGGCGCTGGTGGTCCCGGGCGGCCTCCCGGAGCCCGCCGACCCGGGCTTCTTCCGCGCCGCGGCGGAGGCGGTGCGCGAGCTGGTGGCGGTGACGGAGGGACGCGCCTTCGTGCTCTCCACGAGCGTCCGCGGCATGACCGCCCTGCGCGACGCGCTCGACGACCTGCCCTACTTGCTCCTCTTGCAGGGCGAGCGCCCGAAGGGGAAGCTCCTGGAGGCGTTCCGCGAGGAGCCGTCGGTGCTCTTCGCGACGCAGAGCTTCTGGGAGGGCGTCGACGTCCCCGGCGACGCGCTCTCGCTCGTCGTCATCGACAAGCTGCCCTTCTCGCCGCCCAACGACCCGGTGGTCGCGGCCCGCGTCCGTGCCCTCGAGGCGGAGGGCCGGGACGCCTTCGCGGAGCTGTCGGTGCCGGCGGCGGCGCTCGCGCTGAAGCAGGGCTTCGGGCGCCTCATCCGCGCGCGGAGCGATCGCGGGCTCGTGGCCGTGCTCGACCGGCGCCTCCTCACGAAGGGCTACGGCCGCGCCTTCCTCGCGACGCTGCCGCCGGCGCCGCTCCTGCGCTCCATCGACGAGGCGCGGTGCTGGTGGGGTCGCGCGCCGCGCAAGAGCTAGCTGTTCGAGGCGCGGTGCGCGCGCGGCGACAGCGAGGCGTCGACCGCCTCGATCTCCAGCGCGGGCAGCCGGATGGTGAAGGTCGAGCCGGCGCCGACCGCCGTCGAGACGTCGATGGAGCCGCCGTGCGCGAGCACGATGTTGCGCGCCAGCGAGAGCCCGAGCCCGGTGCCCTCGCCCGGCGCCTTCGTCGTGAAGAAGGGCTCGAACAAGCGCTTGACGTGCGCCGGCGCGATGCCCTTCCCCGTGTCGGAGACGCGGACGACGGCCGAGCCGCCCTCGCGCTTCAGCGCGACCGCGATCTTGTTGGGCCGCCGCTCCTCGCGCGCCTGGATCGCGTTCACGACGAGGTTCAGGACGACGTCCACGAGCTCTCCGCGGTGCCCCATCACCCACAGCCCCGGCTCCATGTCCACGTGCGCGTTCGCGGCGCGGAGGTCCTGCGCTGCCGTGCGCACGACCGCCTCGATGATGTCGCCGAGCGCCACCGGCTGGACGGGCTCCCCGGTCTGGTCGCGGCGCGCCAGCGAGCGGAGGTTCGTCACGATCTGCCGGATGCGCTCCATCCCGGTGAGGCTCTCGGCGATGGCGTTGTGCGACTCCCGGCGGGCGAAGGCGACCTCGGGCTTCTGCAGGAGGGCGCTCACGCGCTCGGCGCGCCCCGATTCGAGCGCGATCGCGGTGAGCTCCGAGAACGCGCTCTCGTACCCGTCCACGTACCGCTTCAGCTCGGTGAGGTTGGAGGTGACGAAGGCCGTCGGGTTGTTGATCTCGTGCGCGACGCCGGAGGCGAGGACGCCCACCGCGGCGAGCTTGTCCGACTGGACGAGCCGCGCGTAGAGGCGCCGCTGCTCGCCCACGTCTCGCGCCACGCGGATGAGGCGGTCCTCGAGCCGGGAGACGGTGACCTCGAAGAGCGTGTCGAAGACGGGGTCCTCGATCTCGATGAGCCCGTCGGCCTCGCCCGACCACCAGCGGTCCGGGTGGCCTGCCAGGAGCGACTCGAGGCGGCGGCCGGCGAGCTCGTGCGGGCGCGTCGCGAGCGCCTTCGCAAAGGCGCGGTTCGTGCGCGTCACGACGCCCTGGAGATCGGTGATGATCACCATCTCGTTGAGGTTGTCGAAGGTCGCTTCCCACTCGAGGCGCACCTTCTCGGAGTGGGCGAGGAGGGTCCGGAGCTGCGCCTCCGCGCGCTCGCGCAGCTGGTGGAGGTAGCCCGAGATGATCGAGACCGTGACGATGACGCCCGACTCGATCGCCCAGCGCGCGATGACGCCGTGGGTGAGCCGGGCGGCGTCGAGATCGAGGGCGAAGGCGTCGGCGATGACGAGCGACGCGCACGCCCACATGCCCACCACCGCGACCTCGCCCGTGCGGGGCAGCACCACCGCGGCGCCCACCACGCCGACGAGGACGCCGTAGCGGAGCGGGCTCCCCGGATCGTGGTGCAGCACGATCATGATGACCGGGATCGAGACGACCAGCGCCGACTCGAACCGCGCCCAGCGCAGGAGCGCCCGCACCTTGTACTTGCGCGAGAGCAGGACGGAGTAGACGCCGTTCGCGGCGAGCAGGCCGGCGCCGATGATGATGGCGCTCCACGGCGCCCGCCGCCCGAGCAGCAGGTCGCTCGCGAGATCGACGGCGACGAAGATCGGGACGATGAGCCAGCGCAACCGGAGCAGCCATTGCAGGCGCTCCGAGATGTCCGCCTCGCTCGGCGCGCTGTGCGCAGCGTACGGCGATTGCGAGGTCAAGAGGTCCATGTGTCGGTGGTCCGAAGGGGGAACCGAACGGGTCCTGCACGCGAGATGCCATATCACGGCGAGCGGTCCGCTCGCCTTCGACAGCGGGGAGCTCGCACACCAGCGCCGATGCCACCATTCCACACCGCCGCTCGAAATGCGTCAAATCCGGGCCCGACGGCACGGCGTACCGCGGCGCGAAGCCTCCCAGGCGGCGGCCTCGCGAGGTCCCCGGAGAGCCGCGGCGGTTCGGGCGAGGCGCCGCGTCCCTGGGACCTCTGCCCCATGTCATGGGGGAAAAGGCCGAGCTGCTGGCGCGGTAGCTCGAGATCGTGACGCCCCGCCTGCCTGCTTCGGTGGTCGTCCCCGCCGTTGCTGGATCTATCCCTTGACCACGGGCTAGACTCGGCAGCGCGAGGACGAATGGTCGCTTTCAACAACGAGTCGCGCGAGATCGCGCTGAAGGTCGTCTACTACGGGCCAGCGCTTTCTGGAAAGACGACGAACCTCCAGTCGCTCTTCCAGAAGATCGATCCCAAGGTGCGCGGGCGGCTCATGACGCTCGACACCAAGGACGACCGGACGCTGTTCTTCGACATGATGCCGGTCTTCTTCAAGAGCGCGTCCGGCGTGAAGGTGAAGCTGAAGCTGTACACGGTGCCCGGACAGGTGATGCACGAGTCGACGCGGCGCATCGTGCTCCAGGGCACCGACGCGATCGCCTTCGTCGCCGACGGCCGGCGCTCCGAGGCGGCGGCGACGCTCGCTTACTGGGACAACATGCTGAAGAACCTGGAGGCGAACGGGCTCGACCCGCGCGTCCTGCCCATCGTCGTCCAGATGAACAAGCGCGACCTCCCGGACGCGCGCGGCGACGGCGAGCTCCAGGACCTCATGCAGGTCGTGAAGCCGGTGGTCCTGCCGGCGGTCGCGATCCGGGGCGAGGGCGTCGTCGAGACGCTCCACGCGCTCCTCATGCTGACCTACCGCTCGCTCGACCACCGCGTCGGGCTCGAGCGCAACTGGCACATCTCGGAGCGCGAGTTCCTCAGCCAGATCTTCTCGCACGTCGACCTGCGCGGGACCCGCCTCGAGGCGGCCGGGGTGGGAGCGGCGCGATGAGCGGGCTGCCCCCGTCGGTCCTCCAGCAAGAGGTTTCGCTGGGCGATCTCCTCGACGTGAAGTCGTTCACGGAGGTCTGCCAGTCGTTCGCCGAGCTGTACCGGGTGGGCCTCAAGGTGTTCGACGCGGAGGGCAACAAGCTCGTCGACGTGAAGGTCGGCAACGCCGACTTCTGCGGCTACATCTGGCAGAAGCCGGACGGGCGCGCGCAGTGCGTCGCGACGGTGCAGCGCGTCAAGGGCGAGAGCGTGCCGGAGGAGGCGAAGGCCACCGCCTTCGACTGCTTCTCCGGGTGCCGCTACGTCGTCCAGCCGGTGGTGTACGAGGGCGACGCGATCGGGCGCATCGTCTTCGGCCCGTTCGTGCCGGACGACCTCGTCCAGCTGCCGCGCACGCTCACCTCGATCTCGCCCGACTTCGACGCCAGCGCCGCCGCGTCCTACATGCAGAAGATCCGCCGCGTGCCGCTGGCGACGGCGGAGAAGATCCTCCGGCACTTCGCCGAGATCCTGGACGTGCTCGTCTTCAGCGGGCACAAGAACCTGCTCACCGCGCGCCTGCACATCGAGGCGGTGCAGGAGAGCTACCGCGAGCTGCAGGAGAAGAACCGCCTGCTCGAGGACAGCTTCGGCAAGCTGAAGGAGCTCGACCGCCTCAAGTCGAACTTCCTCGCCACGATGAGCCACGAGCTGCGCACGCCGCTCACGAGCGTCATCGGCTACTCGGAGATGATGCTGGAGGGGCTCGGCGGGCCGCTCACCGCGGAGCAGCGCGAGTACCTCGGCATCATCATGGAGAAGGGCGAGAACCTGCTCCAGCTCATCACCTCCATCCTCGACATCACCAAGATCGAGGCGGGCCGGGTGCGGCTCGTCCTCTCCGAGGTGGAGCTCGGGCACCTCATCCGCGACGCCGTCTCGACGGTGCTGCCGCACGCGCGCAAGAAGGGCCTCACCCTCCACTGCGACCCGACGGCGGCGGGCATGCCCAAGGTCCACGCCGACCGCGAGAAGGTCCGGCAGTGCCTCATCAACCTCGTCTCGAACGCGGTCAAGTTCACGCCCTCGGGCGGGACCGTCACGGTCGGCGCGAAGGAGCTGCCCGGCGACCGTATCGCGCTCTACGTCACCGACACCGGCATCGGCATCTCCGAGGACCACCTCGCCAGGGTGTGGGACGTCTTCTACCAGGTGGACGGCTCGTCCACGCGCGAGTACGGAGGCGCCGGGCTCGGCCTCGCCATCGTGAAGAGCTTCGTCGAGGCGCACGGCGGCGAGGTGGAGGTCCATTCGACTCCGAACGGCGGCTCGACGTTCTCCATGGTGTTCCCCCGCCGCGCCGCCACCGCGGCGGTGGTCGGGCGCGCCCCGCCGACGGCGCAGAGCGCGATCAGCTGAGCCGCCCGCCGCGCGGTGCTAACTTCGGGGCGAACGTGGCCCTGACCGAATTCGAGCTCATCGACCTCTTCACGCGCGGAGCGCCGCGCGGCGGAGAGGGCGTCGTGGTCGGGATCGGCGACGACGCCGCGGTGCTGCGGCCGCCGCGCGGCGAGGACCTCGTCGCGACGGTGGACGCGGTCGTGGAGGGCGTCCACTTCGACCGCCGCTTCGCCCCGGAGGACGTGGGCTGGAAGGCGCTCGCGGTGAACCTCTCCGACCTGGCGGCGATGGGCGCGCGGCCGCTCTGGGCGCTCTGCGCGCTCGCGACCCCGCGCGGAGAGCGGCCCGCGCGCCTCGCCCGCGTCGGCCGCGGCCTCGCCGCCTGCGCCCGCGCGCACGGCGTGGCGCTCGCCGGCGGGAACGTCACGCGGGCCCGCGACCTGTCGCTCACGGTGACCGTGGTGGGGAGCGTGCCGCGCGGGCGGGCGCTCACCCGCGCCGGGGCGCGCGCCGGCGATCGCCTGTTCGTGTCCGGCGCGCTCGGCGAGGCGGCGCTCGGCCTGCGCGCCGGGGCCGACCGGAAGGCCGTCGCGCGCCAGCGCCGGCCGGAGCCGCGCCTCGCGCTCGGGCGCGCGCTCTCGCGCGTCGCGACCGCGTGCCTCGACGTGTCGGACGGCCTCGTACAGGACCTCGGCCACCTCTGCCGCGCCTCGGGCGTCGGAGCGGAGGTGCGGCTCGATCGGCTCCCGGCGCGTTCCCTCCCCGACGCGCTCGCCGGTGGCGAGGACTACGAGCTCCTCTTCACCGTGCCGCCGTCGCGCCTCGGCGCGCTCGCGGTACCGCGTCCGCAGGGCAGGCCACGACCACCTGCGCTGATCGGGACGACCGTCGACGGCGGTGGGGTCGCCGCTTGGACTTCGGGTGCGCGAGCACGTAGGATCCGCGAGGTCGCGGCGGCGGGGAAGCGCGCGCGGATCCAAGCGAGGACATCTTTGGCGCGAAGCACTCGAGACGAACGGCTGGCCTCCACGCGCCCCTCCGCGCGCTGGACCGACAGCGCGCCGCACCTCGTCGCGGTGCGCGGGCGCGCCGCGGAGGGGATGGCGCGATCGCCCGCGGTCCACGGCGGCCTCACCGTCTCGTGGCAGAGCAAGATCCTGCTCTCGTACGTCGTGGTCGGCACCGTGCTGCTCTTCGCGGTGCCGCTCATCTCGGAGCACGCCCGGCCGCGCATCCTCGGAGGGCCCCTCGTCATCGCGCTCACCGTCGCCATGGGCTGGGGGCTCACGACGGCGCTCGCCCGGGCGAGCCGCCTCGCGCGCCTCAAGGAGTCCGCGGTGGAGATCAGCCGCGGCGACCTCTCGAAGCCGCTCGTCCCCGACGCGAGCGCGCACGTGCGCGACGAGATCGACGACCTCACCCTCTCCATCGCCACCATGCAGGAGAACCTGCGCGACCTCGTCTCCCGCATCCAGCGCACCGCCCAGTCGGTGGCGGAGAGCGCGAACGAGCTGTCGTCGTCCGCCGAGGACGTGAACGCCTCCACCGACGAGGTGGCGCACTCGATGGAGAAGATCGCGAGCGGCGCCGAGGAGCAGAGCTCGCTCGTGGAGCTCGCGTCGAAGGTGATCGGCGACATCGCAGCCTCCATCGAGCGCACGGCGCGCAGCGCCGAGGAGGCGGCGCGCGCCTCGGCCGAGACGAGCTCCGCCGCGGCCTCCGGCGGCGACGCGGCGCGGCTCGCCGGCGAGAAGGTGAAGCGCGTCTTCGCCCGCATCGAGGCGGCGAGCGAGCAGGTGTTCGCGTTCGGCGAGCGCACCAAGGCCATCTCGAAGATCGTCGAGGCCATCACGCTCGTCGCGCAGCAGACGAACCTGCTCGCGCTCAACGCCACCATCGAGGCGGCGCGCGCCGGCGAGTACGGCCGCGGCTTCGCGGTGGTCGCCGACGAGGTGCGCAAGCTCGCCGAGAGCGCGGGCCGCTCCGCCGAGCAGATCTCGAGCCTCGCCACCGACATCTCGGGCCGGGCCACCGCGGTCGTCCACACCATGAAGGAGTCGGTCTCCGTCCTCGGCGAGGGGCGCGAGGATCTCAACGCCATCATCCGGGCGCTGGAGGAGATCTCGAACATCGCCAGCACCGGCGCCGACAAGGTGGGCGTCATCAGCCAGTCGGCGCGCGACCAGCTCAAGGGCTCGGCCGAGATGGTGCAGGCGATGGACCACATCTCCGACGTGGCCACCTCCAACGCCAAGGCGACCGAGCAGGTGAGCAAGGTCACCTCCGAGCAGACCGCGGCCGTGGCGCAGATGGCGACCGCGGCGCAGGAGCTCTCGAACCTCTCCCTCGAGCTGCAGACGGTCGTCTCGCGCTTCCGGCTCGGGTCCGCTCGTGACTGATGGGGAGCCAGCAGGGCAACCGCCGGACCAGCCTGCGCCGGCGGTAGCTCCTGGGCGGCCTCCCGACGTCGAGAGCGCGACCGCGCCCGCGGCGGTGCGGATGGTGCTCTTCAAGGCCGGCGGCGAGCGCTTTGCCCTGCCGCTCGAGACTGTGCGCGAGGTGGTCGTCCCGCAGCCGCCCTTCGCGCGGGTGCCGCGCGCGGCCCCCGCCGTCCGCGGCGCCATGAACCTGCGCGGCCGGGTGGTGGCGGTGGTGGAGCTGGCGCCGCTCCTCGGGCTCCCCTCCGACGCGCTCGGGCCGTCGCAGGGGCACGTCCTCGTGCTCGATCGCGACCGGCGCGCGCTCGGGCTCCTGGTCTCCTCCGTGCTGGGAGTCGAGTCGGTCGCCGTCGAGCCGGGGACGGCCTCGCGCCAGCCGGGCGATCCCGGCCGCGGGGTGGCCGAGGTGGGCGGCGCCGCACTCACCGTCCTCGACGCGGATGCGCTCGACGCCCGCGCCGCGGCGCTGTTCCAGGGTGCGTGAACGTGCGCTCCCGCGCCTTGTGACCCCCTCGACGGGGGTGATAGGTTCCACCGAGCCGCCGGCTCTGGCCGGCCTCGGGGGAGGGTCGGAAGCTCATGTCGAAGAGAGTCCTCATCGTCGACGATGCCATCTTCATGCGCAACATGATCAAGGACATCTTCTCGGGCGGCGGCTTCGAGGTGGTCGGCGAGGCGTCGAACGGCCTCGAGGCGGTCGAGAAGTTCCGGGAGCTCAGGCCCGACCTCACCACGATGGACATCGTGATGCCGTTCAAGAGCGGCATCGAGGCGACCCGCGAGATCGTGAAGCACGATCCCAAGGCCGTCATCGTGATGTGCAGCGCGCTCGGGCAGGAGTCGCTCGTGATGGAGGCGATCGAGGCGGGCGCGAGCGACTTCATCGTGAAGCCCTTCAAGTCCGAGGACGTGCTGTCGGTGGTGAAGAAGGTCCTCGGCGACACGTGATCGGCACGCGAGCGAAGCGAGCGCGCCGGGGCGCCGCCGAGGAAGCGGCGAACGCCGCGGTCGACGGCGCACGGGACCCGGCCAGCCGGGTGGGGCCCCGGCGAGCTTAGCTCGACGGGGCGGGGGCGCAGCCCCCGTTCAGAATGATGACCCTGGAGATGACCAAATACCTCGGGCTGTTCGTGTCCGAGGCCGGGGATCACCTCGCGAAGCTCGGGGCGGAGCTGGTGCGGCTCGAGGGCGCCGCCCGCGACGGCGCCGACACGCAGCCCATCGTGGACGGGCTCTTCCGGCACGCACACAGCGTGAAGGGCATGTCGGCCTCGATGCAGCTCGAGGGCATCGCCGCGCTGGCGCACCACACCGAGGACCTCGTCGACGTCTTTCGGCGCCGCGCCGCCGTCCCGGACGCCGGCAGCGTGGACGCGCTCCTCGCGGCGGTGGACGCCCTCACCGCGATGATCGACTGCGCCTCCCGCGGCGAGTCGCCCGATCCCGAGCCCGCGCTCGTGGAGCGGCTCGCGGCGCAGGCGGAGCGCGCGCGAGCGGAGGCCGAGCATCCCGAGCGGCCCGTCTCGGCGCCGGCCGCGGAGAGGGAGCTCGCGAAGCCCCCCGAGCCCGCTTCCGCCTCGACGCCGGCCGCGCACCGGCGCGTGGCGGTCGAGGTGGAGGTCGCGGCGAGCTGCCCCGTGCCCTCGGTGCGGGCCTTCCTCGTCGTGAAGAAGCTCGCGCGCATCGGCGCCGTCGCCCGCGCGTCGCCCCCGGTCCAGGACCTCAAGGCGGGCCGCCTCCCGGGCCGCAAGCTCGAGGTCGTCATCGAGACCGCCGAGCCGCTCTCCGAGGTGGAGCGCGCGCTCGGGCAGATCAGCGACCTCGGCTCGGTCACGGTCCGCGAGGACCGTCCCGAGGCGGCCCCGCCGCCCACCGCGCCGGCGCCCCGCGAGGAGCACACGGCGGGCGCCGAGGCGGGGCGCACCGTCCGCGTCCGCGTCGAGCTCCTCGACTCGTTCCTCGACGTGGTCGGCGAGCTCATCCTGGCCACGGCCCGCCTGCGCGAGATCGGCCGGGCCATCCCGGAGCCGTTCCGGCCGCCGCTGGAGGAGGGCGTCGACCGGCTGCACGGTACCGTGAAGGACCTGCACGACAAGGTGATGGCCGTCCGGATGACGCCGCTCGCGGTCGTCACCGACCGCCTCCCGCGCGCCGCCCGCGACCTCGCCCGCCGTATCGGCAAGCAGGTGGACGTGGAGGTCCGTGGCGCCGACATCGAGATCGACCGCGCCATCCTCGACGAGCTCTCCGATCCGCTGCTGCACGTCCTGCGGAACGCGGTCGACCACGGCATCGAGGCCCCCCACCTCAGGCTGCTCGCCCGCAAGCCCGCCACCGGTCACATCACTGTCACGGCCCGGCGCGACCGCGACCGCGTGCTGCTCGAGATCGCGGACGACGGCAAGGGCATGGACCCGGAGAAGCTGCGGGCGTCCGCGGTCGCGAAGGGCGCGATGAGCGAGGCGGCCGCGCGCGCGCTCGGCGACCACGAGGCGCTCCTGCTCGCGTGCCTGCCGGGCGTCTCGACCGCCGACGAGGTGACCGAGCTCTCGGGCCGCGGCGTCGGCATGGACGCCGTGAAGCGCACCGCCGACACGCTCGGCGGCACCCTCGACGTGGAGAGCGTGGGCGGCGGGGGCACGCGGTGGATCCTGCGACTGCCGCTCACGGTCGCGGTCCAGCCGGTGCTGCTGCTCGGGTTCACCACGGCCGCCGGGACGGCCCCGCGCTCGGTCGTGGTGGCCGAGGGCGACGGCGGCCGCGTCGGGCTGGCGGTGGACGCGCTCCTCGGGCAGCAGGACGCGGTCTTGAAGCCGCTCGCCCGCCCGCTCGACCTCGTGCCGGGGCTCTCGGCCGTCACCGTCCTCGGCAACGGCAGGCCGGTCTTCATCCTCGACGTCCAGCGGCTGCTCGCCGCATGATCTCGCGCCCCGCGTGCGCTGCACGACCCTCGCCGCGAACGGAACGGCATCGATCCGCATGAGTCACGCAGCGAACATGGGCCAGCGCGAGGTGGACGCGCTCCAGGAGATGGCCAGCATCGGCTGCGGCCAGGCCCTGACCGCGCTCGGCAAGCTCATGAGCCGCCGCATCGAGATGGACGTGCCCGAGGCCTGGGTCGGCCGGACGGCGGGCGCCATCGCCGACTTCCTGGGCGGGCTCGGAGAGGACCTCGTGGCGGTGGGCGTCCGCCTGGAGGGGCTCCTCGCCGGCCACCTCGTCCTCGCGCTCCCCCAGCGCGACGCCGAGCGGCTCGCCGCGTCGCTCGGGTACGCCGTCTCCGCGTCCGGGACCTGGAGCGCGCTCGCCGAGAGCGCGGTCATGGAGTCGGGCAACATCGTGGGCAGCGCGTTCGTCTCCGCGATCGCGCGGATGGTCGGGGGGAAGCTGCTCCTCAGCGTCCCGACCCTCGCGCGCGGGGGTGGACGCGCCTGCCTCGATCGCCTCGTCGACCGCGAGGCGGGGCGCGTCGCGCTCGCCACCCGCTTCTCCACCGACGGCCCGGCCGGGCTCGAGGGGCTCATCCTCGTCATGCCCGAGCCGGCGCACCTCCCGATGCTCCTCGCGTCGCTCGACGCCGCGGCACCGGCGCGATAGGAGAGAGCGCCATGCGAGGAACGAGGCATCGCGGCCGCCGGCCGCGGGGCGGGAAGCCCTTCCCGGTGCGGCGGAGATCCGCCCGCGCCGCCCGCCCGCGCACCCAGGCCGCGCTCGACGAGCGCGCGCTGCGAGCGCTCCTCGAGCGCGTGCGCGAGGGGAAGGCCGGCGTCGCCGAGGCCGTCGCGAAGCTGAAGGGCGCCCCATTCGAGCATGTCGGCGCCTTCGCCACCCTCGACACGCACCGCGCGCTGCGCACCGGGATGCCCGAGGTCGTCTTCGCGGAGGGGAAGACCGCCGCGCAGGTGGCCTCCATCGCGAAGGAGCTCGCCCTGCGGGGGCCACTGCTCGTGACGCGCCTCGCGCCGGACATGGCCGGGGCGGCGAGGCGCGCCGTCCGGGGCTCGATCTACGACCCCGTCTCGCGGACGCTGCGCAAGGGGCGCATGCAGCTGCCGGTGCGGGGACCGGTGGCCGTCTGCTGCGCCGGCACGAGCGACATCCCGGTGTGCGAGGAGGCCGCGGCGACCCTCGACGTGATGGGCGTCGAGGTGGTGAAGGTCTACGACGTGGGGGTGGCCGGCCTGCACCGCGTGCTCGCGCGCCGCGCCGAGCTCGACCGCTGCACCGCCATCGTGGTCGCCGCCGGAATGGAGGGCGCCCTGCCGTCGGTGGTGGGCGGCCTCGTCGGCAAGCCGGTCGTGGGCGTCCCGACCAGCATCGGCTACGGCGCCTCGCTCTCCGGGCTCGCGTCGCTCCTCGCCATGCTCAACTCCTGCGCGCCCAACGTGACGGTGGTGAACATCGACAACGGCTTCGGCGCCGGGTTCGTGGCGGGCCTCATCGCCCGGGAGTGAGACGTGGGCCGCCTCCTCTACCTCGAGCCGGTGGGCGGGATCGCGGGCGACATGTTCCTCGCCGCGGCGCTCGACCTCGGCGTATCGCAGGCCGCGCTCGCGGCCGCGCTCGCGACGCTCGGCGTCCCGGGCTTCCGCCTGGAGGCGACGCGCGGCGAGGCGAGCGGGATCGCCGGCACGCACGTGGAGGTGGTGGTGGACGGGCCTGCGCCGCCGGCGCGGGCTCTCTCCGACATCCTCGCGCTCGTGCGCGCGAGCGGCCTCGCGCCGCGCGCGCGGGAGACCGCGCTCGCCATCTTCGAGCGCATCGGCCGCGCCGAGGCGAAGGTGCACGGGGTTCCGCTCGAGGAGGTGCACTTCCACGAGGTGGGCGCGCTGGACTCGATCGTGGACGTGTGCGGGGCGGCGGTCGTGCTCGACCTCCTCGGATGGCCGCGCGTCGTGGCCGCTCCGCCCGAGCTCGGCCAGGGCTTCGTGAAGACGGCGCACGGGCTCATGCCCGTGCCGCCGCCGGCGGTGCTGGAGCTGTTGCAGGGCATCACGGTCAAGACCGGGGGCCCGGTGGGCGAGGCGGTGACGCCCACCGGCGCCGCGCTCCTCGCCGCGCTGTGCGATGTGGGGACGCCGCCCCCCTTCACGCCGCGCGCGACCGGGTACGGACTCGGGACGAAGCGGTGGCCCGATCGGCCGAACGTGCTGCGGATGACGATCGGGGATCTCCCGGAAGAGCCCCTCTCCCCGGCCCTCCCCCCGCCTGGCGGGGGGAGGGGGAGTGCGACGATCTTCGAGATCTCCTGCAACCTGGACGACTGCCCGGGGCAGCTCGTCGCGCGCGCCATCGAGGCGGCGCTCGAGGCGGGCGCGCTCGACGCCTGGGCCACCCCGTGCACGATGAAGAAGGGCCGTCCCGGGATCGTCCTCGCGGCGCTCGCTCCGGAGGGGAAGCGCGACTTGGTGGCGCGCGCGTTCCTCGCCGAGACGACCACGCTCGGCGTGCGCCTGCGGGCGGTCGAGCGCGTCGAGGAGGAGCGCGAGCTCGTCGCCGTGGTCACGCGCTACGGCACGATCCGCGTCAAGGTGGGCAGGCTCGGCGGCGAGATCCTCTCGGCGCACCCGGAGTACGAAGACTGCGCGGCGAGGGCGAGGGAGCACGGCGTCGCGGTGAAGGAGGTCATGGGGGCCGCCATGGCCGCTTGGCGCGGGGCGCAGCCGGGGTAGACTCCCAGCATGGGTTCGCCACGGGGGGGTAGGACACGGACGCGCCGGGCGCCGCCGTCGCGTCGGCCGCGATCACGCCCGCGAGCTCGAGCGCGGGCGCGCGCGCCGCCGACGGCAGCGCGCTCCCGGAGCCCGCCCCGGGCGAGTCGAGCAGCTACCGCACGCGCCTCGACGGCGTCGCGGCGCGCGTCGACCTCGCCGCGACGCGCGTCGGGAAGCGGCGCCTCGTCTCGATCGCGCTCCGGCCCGTCCTCGACGACCACGACCGGGCGCAGAGCCGCGCCCTGCTCGCCCTCACGCGCGAGCTCGCGGCCGCGCGCGACGAGGAGGAGCTCTCCGCGGCGCTGGCGCGGGCGCTCGACGTCCTCTTCCCCGCCCGGAGCTTCTGCATCCGCCTCATGGACGCGAAGACGCTCTCGCTCACCGCCCTCTACGCTCGCGGCCGCTTTCGCCCGAGCGCGCGCGACCGCATCGCGCTGCGCCAGGGCGCCGTCAAGAAGACGGGGCTCTCGGCGGGCGCGCTCGAGGCGGGCGGCCTCCAGGTCACCGAGGCGGACGAGCCCGTGTTCGAGGGCTGCGACCGCGCCACGGCGGTGCCGCTCACCGTCTCGGGCACGCTCTTCGGCGTCGTGAACCTCGAGTACGGCGAGGGCGCCCCGGGGGATCCGGAGGAGGACGAGCCGCTCCTCCTGCAGGTCGCGAACCAGGCAGGCCTCGCGGTGCGCAACCTGCGCTCGCTCGAGGAGGTCACCTACCTCAAGGGCTTCCTCGAGGACCTCATCGAGAACGCGAACGCGCTCATCATGGTGGTGAACCGGGACCGCGAGGTGATCGTCTTCAACCGCGCGCTCTCACGGCTCACCTGCCGGCCACGCGAGGAGGTGCTCGGCGAGGAGCTGGCGACCCTCGTCCCCGGCGCCGACCGCGACCGGGTGGCGGCGCTCCTCGACCGCGCCTTCGAGGGCGTAGCGGCGACGGGCATCGAGCTCCGCCTCGCGCTGCCGGCGGGCGACGCGGCCCGGGTCGCGGCCAACACGTCCGCCATCTACGGCGCCTCCGGCGAGGTGGAGGGTGTGATGGTGATCGGCCAGGACCAGACGCTGCTGCACGCGCTGCAGGACCGCGCCGAGCAGGCGCAGAAGCTGGCCGAGATCGGGCGGCTCGCGGCCGGCATCGTGCACGAGCTCAACAACCCGCTCACGGCGGTCACCGCGTACGCCGACGCCCTCGTCACGAAGCTCTCGGCGGCGGGGCACGACCCGGGCGACGTGGAGAAGCTGCGGCGCATCCTCGAGGCGGGCCAGCGCATCCACCGCTTCTCGCGCGACCTCATCGCCTACGCGCGCCCCGCCCGCGACGAGATGGAGCTCGTCGACCTCACCCGCCTCGTGCAGCAGGCCGCGCAGATGTGCGAGCCCGCCCTGCGCTCGGCGAGCGCGAAGGTGGAGCAGAAGCTCGACCCGGTGCCGCCGGTGTGGGGCGTGCGCGGGAGCCTGCTCCAGGTGTTCGTGAACCTCGTCACGAACGCGGCCCACGCGCTCGAGCCGGACGGCGGGACGGTCACGCTCGAGCTCGCGCCGGCGGGCGACCACGTGGCGGCGCGCGTGAAGGACGACGGCCGCGGCATGCCGCCCGAGGTGAAGCGCCGCGCCTTCGAGCCCTTCTTCACGACGAAGCCGGACGGCAAGGGCTCCGGGCTCGGCCTCTCGATCGTCCAGGGCATCGTGTCGCGCCACCGCGGGGCGATCACCGTCGAGAGCGCGCCCGGCCAGGGGACGACGTTCACCGTCATGCTGCCGGTGAAGCCGGCGACGGCGTAGGTCCCGAGGACCCGCCGAGGGGCTGGACTCACGCCCCGATCGTCAGCACCGCGTACCCCTGGAACGCGGGCAGCACGGTCGAGATCGAGTAGCCGGACGGGTTCATCACGATCTTCTCGTCGCGCCCGTTCGCCGACTGGAAGCGGGCGCGCCGCACGGTGCCGGCGACGTGCAGGCCGAGGAAGAGCGTCACGCCCTGCGCGGCGGCGGGACCGAGCGAGACGAGGTGCGCGTCGAGCCGCTCGTCGTTCCGGTAGAGCGCGACGAAGAGGGGCGTGCGCCCCGCCACGCTCGCGGCGCGGCGACCCTTGCCGAGCAGGATCGAGAGCGCCCGCGCGAGCGGCTCGAGCTGCGCCGGCTCGAGGAGCGCGCCCGGGCGCGGGGCGGCGAGCGCCGGGAGCGCCAGGAGCGTGCCCTTCCCGATCTTGACGCCCCCCGGCTTCCCCGCCGGGAGCGGCGAGGGCGCCTCGCGCCCCGCCTCGTCGATCGCGCCGAGCTCGCCGAAGACGAGCGCGCTTCCGCCCGCCTCGACCCGGCGCTTCAGCTCGAGGGTGTCGAGCGGCTGCAGGGCCGCGGCGCCGGCGAGGACGATGGTGGCCGAGGGTGGCACGTCCGCCATCTTCATGACGACCGGCGCCTGGACGTGCAGCGCCGCGAGCGCATCGCCGACCCGCTCCACCTGCTCCCGGTGGTCGCCGCCGGTCCAGAGATCGGACTGCGGCGAATAGAGGATGGCGCATTCGCTGACGGGCTCGGCGATCCCGGGCGCGTGGCGCTGGGCCGACACGTCGCGCGCGAAGCGGCGCAGCGCGGCAAGCCCGCCCTCCGCCTCGCCCGGCTCGATGCCGATGACCTCGATGCCGCTCGCGGCGGCGACGCCCGCGAGCCGCTGCGCGAGCGCGGGTGGGGTGGACCCGGCGAGCGCCGCCGCGCAGGGGCGCCGGCCCATGGCGGCGCGCAGGAGCCGGAAGAATCCGGCGCCCGTGGTCTGGTTCTCGCCCTTCACCGGGAAGATCGCGGCGTCGAGGTGGCGCGCGCACGCGAGCTGCGCCGGGCCGACCGCCTCGAGCTGCGCGGTCACCTCGAAGGGCCGGCCGGCGACGCGCGCCGCGTCACGGGCCGCGCGCGCGTAGGCCGAGACCGCGCGGTCGAGCGACGCCACGCGGAAGCGCCAGAAGTCGCGCCCGAAGGGCAGCTGCGCGTAGCTCACCGCCCCCGACGCCTGCGCCAGCGCCTCGCGCGCGAGCGCGAGGTAATCGAGCGGCATGAAGTGGTCGCCGTACTCGCGCGAGAGCTCCTTCGAGAAGGCGCGCTGGCAGTCCGGGCAGAAGCCCGAGCCGAGGAAGCCCTGCGCCACGGGCGCGTCGGGCCGGTCGAGGCAGACGCCGGCGAAGCCGGCCGCGAGGGCGCTCGCGACCGCCTGCTCGACGCGGGCGCGGTGGCGCTGAGAGACGAGGCACGCGCGGAGCTGTCCGGGCGATCCCGAGGGGCTGCCGTCCGCGGCGCGGCACGCCTCCTCCGCCGCGAAGGCGTGGCCCGCAGCGACATCCGCGAGCGCTTGCCCCACCATCGCGCCCGGGAGGGGCTCGTCGAGCCGCACCACGAGGGGCTCTGCTGCCACCGCGTTGGCGAGCTTCGACGCCTCCTCGGGCAAGGCGCCCGGGGGGAGCCGGTACGGGGCAAACGCGGTCTGAACGGCCATGGGGGTGGGTTGCGCCGGCACCGTACAACGCGCGTCGCCCAGCGGGCAATTGCGACCGGCCCCCGCCATGCTGAACATCCGGTGCGGCGGAGCGACCCCCCGCACCAAGGGTGATCCAAAGTGCGTAAACCGCCGCGTTGACTCGATTTCCGGCGCCATGGTAGGGGAACTACATGGCGTCGTGCGCGCGAGGGACAAACGGGGTGTCCCGCTACCCCCGCGTGGCGCAAGATATCCCGGAGGACGCACCGCGATGGGTGACCTGATCGGCAGCATGTTCAAGGCGTTCGACAGCGGCGGGATCGGCATGTACCCGATCTCGGTCGCGCTCATCTTCGCCATCGCGATCGTGATCGAGCGCGTCACCGTGCTCTACTTCCGATCGTCCGTCGACAAGGAGGCCTTCCTGCGCGGCCTCAAGAAGCACATCTACGCGGGCGACCTCGACAAGGCGATCAGCTACTGCGCCGGCCAGAAGCGCACGCCCCTCGTCTCGGTGATCAAGGCCGGGCTCATCAACGTCCCGAAGGGCGAGGAGGACGTGCAGGCGGCGATGGACGAGGCGACGCTGCGCGAGTCGCCCAAGATCGAGCGCCGCACCGGCTACCTGGCGATGATCTCGAACGTCGCCACGCTGCTCGGCCTGCTCGGCACGATCATCGGCCTCATCCACTGCTTCGGCGCCGTCGCGAACGCGAACCCCGCCGACAAGGCCACCATCCTCTCGCAGGGCATCTCCGAGGCGATGTTCTGCACCGCCTTCGGCCTCTCCGTGGCCATCCCGGCGCTCGTCCTCTACTCGGTCCTGCAGGGCCGCACGCAGACCATGGTCGACGACATCAACGAGTCCGCCGTCGGCGTCCTCAACCTGATCGTCGCCAACAAGGACAAGATGAAGATGCCGGCCGGCGTGGCGATGGAAGAGGCCGTCGAGTAGCGGAGCCCCACCCTCTCCCCGATCCCCTCCCCTGCCGGGAGAGGCGGGCGAAACCCGAGCGAGCGAGGACGAGCCATGGGCGGCGGCGCGATGCCGGAGGCCGGCGGCAAGAGGAAGAAGCGGGCGCTCGACGTGACCGTCAACGTCGTCCCCGCCATCGACCTCCTGTCCTGCTGCATCTCGTTCCTCCTCTTCACCGCGGTCTGGACCCAGATCTCGCGCCTGCAGACGACGCCCATGGGCAGCGGCGCGCCGCAGGAGATGGTGCAGCCGACCAAGTCGCTCACGGTGACCATCACGATTGGTGAACGAGGCTACGTGCTCGCCACCAGCGCCGGCGCGCAGATCGAGATCCCGCTCACCGGCCGCGCCTCGGACGGATCGGCCCTCTACGACCTGAAGGGCCTCGGCGAGCGCCTGAAGAAGCTCAAGTCCGAGTTCCCCGACCAGGCCGCCATCACCGTCGCCGCCGACGACGCCGTCGTCTACGCCGATCTCGTCCACACCATCGACGCGTGCGTGGGCGCGGGGCTCGCCAACGTGTCGGTCATGGGAGCGGGGTAGCCGTGCCGATCGTCCAGCCCGGAAAGCGCCCCGCGCGCCGGTTCGCCGCCTCGAAGGTCCTCGGCGGCAAGATGATGCATGGCCGGCGCTCGACCAACGCCGAGCTCAACGTCGTGCCGATGGTGGACATGATGACGATGCTCGTCATCTTCCTGCTCCAGCAGTTCTCCGCCACGGGCGAAGTGCTCTACATGCAGAAGGACATCCACCTCCCGGACGCGCGGCACGGGCAGCAGATCGAGGTCGCGCCGGTGGTCGCCATCAGCGCGGCGCAGGTGGTCGTCTCCGGGCAGAAGGTGGCCGACGTGGCGGAGCTCGACAAGGACCCGAGCTCCATCATCGCGCCCCTCGTCGAGAAGCTGCGCGACGAGAAGAAGCGGTGGGACTACATCCACCAGAACGATCGGGATCGCGAGAAGAACTGGAAGGGCGACGTGAACGTCCAGGCCGACGTGAAGGTCCCGTTCCGGGTCGTGCGGCGCGTCATGGCGTCCGCCTCGGAGGCCGGCTACGGCAACGTGAACCTCGCGGCCATGGAAGAGGCCACCGCCGCCGCGGCCGCGGCCAAGGTCACGAAGTAGCGCGGCCGACGCGCGCCCGGCCGCAGGGCGCCAGGCGTCCCCCCTGCCTCTTGCCACCCCGACCCGGCCTCGCTAGTATCGCGACCCTCCAAATTTCGGGCCTTTGGCCCTCTGCATCACGCTCGCAACACCTCACGCACTCCCGACGGGAAGCGCTCAACTCATGAACCTCTCGACTCTCGTGTCGTCCCTCTCGCTCTCGGCCGCGGGGCACTCCGGCGGCGAGGCGAACCTCGTCCTGCCGGACCTCTCGTCGGTCACCTTCCTCGGCCTCTCCGGCAAGGGCCTGCTCGCGATCGGCATCCTCGTGTCGCTCGCGGGCCTCGCGTTCGGGCTCACGATCTCGAACCAGCTCAAGAACCTGCCGGTCCACAGGTCGATGCTCGAGATCTCCGAGCTCATCTACGAGACCTGCAAGACCTACCTCGTCACGCAGGCGAAGTTCATCGCCGTGCTCTGGGCGTTCATCGCCGTCATCATCGTCCTCTACTTCGGCGTGCTGACGGAGGGCTTCACGGCGGCGAAAGTCGCGATCATCCTCGCCTTCAGCCTCGTCGGCATCATCGGCAGCACGGGCGTCGCCTGGTTCGGCATCCGGGTGAACACCTACGCGAACTCGCGCACCGCGTTCGCCTCGCTTCGCGGCAAGCCCTTCCCCACCTACGCCATCCCGCTCAAGGCGGGCATGTCGATCGGCACCATGCTGATCAGCACCGAGCTGCTGATCATGCTCTTCATCCTGCTCGTCATCCCGGTCGACCTCGCCGGCCCCTGCTTCATCGGGTTCGCCATCGGCGAGTCGCTCGGCGCGTCCGCGCTCCGCATCGCCGGCGGCATCTTCACGAAGATCGCCGACATCGGCTCGGACCTCATGAAGATCGTCTTCAAGATCAAGGAAGACGACGCGCGCAACCCCGGCGTCATCGCCGACTGCACCGGCGACAACGCGGGCGACTCGGTGGGCCCCTCGGCCGACGGCTTCGAGACCTACGGCGTGACGGGCGTCGCGCTCATCTCCTTCATCCTCCTCGCGGTGAAGGACCCGTCGACGCAGGTGAAGCTCCTCGTCTGGATCTTCGCGATGCGCATCATGATGGTCATCGCGTCGGTGCTCTCGTACTTCATCAACGAGGCCTGGGCGAAGGCGAAGTACGCGGCCGCCGACCTCATGAACTTCGAGGCGCCGCTCACCTCGCTCGTGTGGC
>WNGE01002839.1_pt1 | contig 23824 bp, 15 predicted proteins | sample 5400651 | NCBI WGS metagenome assembly WNGE01 (sample SAMN13153370, study PRJNA577476) | soil metagenome | isolation source: 60 cm soil or saprolite under grassland replicate 2 | place: USA:California | collected 2016-06-15
CAGCAACTCGGCCACTCAGTTCTGCCGCTCCTGCCACTACAGCAAGAGCAACGAGTATCTGCACGTGAACAGCAGCACCAACTAAGTAACCTGGCAGTACAGGGGGGAGGGGCCTTGGCCCCTCCCCCCGTTTCTGTTTTCAGCCGTTTCTCTTCTACTACGAATCGCACCTTCAGCCATCGCTACAGCCAGTCGCACCACTCAGCCCACTGCAACCTCACAGCTTCCTCTTCGATTCTTGTGCCCTCTGCGAGCTGCCGATCTAGACCCGTTCAGTTCCATCAGTTGGTTCTGCTGCCCGCAGTGCGCTGGAGACCCCCAGCGTGCTACAGCTCGCGGAGATATTGGGGACTTTCACCATGAGTGGTTGGGTGAGATTCCGCAGGTTTCTAATGTGAGTAGATCTTCTTGAAAATCACTTTCAGTTGGTCGAAACAGCGGAGAAAAAATAAGTGGTGTGTCTTCAGCTACTTTGTCGGACTTTCAGGGCGAAAACGGATGGCGTGTACTCGCGTTGGCCACTCACTTGCTTTTATCCGGGCGTCTGACGGAAAACCCGCAGACGGAAATAAACCGGAGGGTGTGAGAAAAACACTCCCGGGGCTGTCGAAAGAACAGCAAATCAGTAGTGAAAACATCAGGAGGCTTTAAAAATCGCCATGAAAAAGTTCATGTTCCTCGCTCTCACCATCGTCCTCGCCCTCAGCCTGTCGGCTTTCGCTCAGTTCCAGGACGTCCTGGGACCCCACAACGTTAACGGTCACGGTTGCGCCTCGTGCCACACTCCCCACAGCGGCGGCGCGGGCAACGGCGGAAGTAACGATGCTACCGCCAACAACTACATCTGGGGCCGCGACTTCGTGGTGCAGGCGTACACCCAAGGTGAAGGCACCAAAGCCCACACCATCAACGTGACCGCGACGATCGCCACTGGCGACCCGATCTTCCACACCGCTGCTTGCTTGTCCTGCCATGACAGTTCGGCCACCATCGCCGGCATGAGCGGCGTCTCGTTTGAGAAGGTTGACGGCGTCAGCGTTCCGACCGACCTCGGCAGCGGCGCCGATGCTCTGGCTAACGATCACCCGGTGGACGTTGCCTACACTCCTGGCGGCTACAACTGGCCCGGCACGGTTTCCAACGGCAAGATCACCTGGGACACTTCCGATCCTTACGTTGCCAACTTCAACACCCAGTACGGTCACCCGGTTTCCTTCCGCGGTTCGCTGGACGGCACCAAGGCGATGGTTGAGTGCGGCACCTGCCACAACCCGCACACCATGAACGCTGTGAAGCAGACGATCAACGGCACCACCACCTACCAGACCTCGAAGTTCTTCGTCCGCGGCTGGTACAACGTGACCACGAGCAGCAACTCGGCCACTCAGTTCTGCCGCTCCTGCCACTACAGCAAGAGCAACGAGTATCTGCACGTGAACAGCAGCACCAACTAAGTAACCTGGCAGTACAGGGGGGAGGGGCCTTGGCCCCTCCCCCCGTTTCTGTTTGGCGTGCGCAAGAATCCGCAGGGAAACCAATTCATCGGCAGAGTGTCTGCTGTCCAGCTTGGCATACCCGGCACTTTGCGGAATATTCCCAAGGGAAATCAAGGGAGTGTGTGAGATTCCGCAGTTTTCTGGTTCGAAAACTCTCGTTTTCTTGGAAATCTACCCCATTGACAGCATGTAGGAAACTATATCAGGCGTGTAATCAAAGACTTGCGGGAGGTCACTGGCCAACCGTACAGGTGGGCCTTGAGTTGGCCACACACGTGCTTTTATCAGGGCGTCCGCCCGGGAAAGTCCGGAAGGAAACAAACGGAGAGCGAGAGACTACAAATCGCTCTCTCGTAGTAAGCAGTAAGAGCTGTAGTAGTGAAACCACATCAGGAGGGCACTCGCCCTCCCCCATTTTCCATAGAGCTCTACATCCTCTGAAAGGTTCTGTTGTTCATGAAGTTTCTCCGATTCCAAATCTGCACTCTGCTCCTGGTTACCAGCGCTTCCATTGCGGCCTCGGCCCAACTGCCGACCTCTCACGCGAGCAAGCCAAAGGCTGCGGCGCCGGCCCCAGTACCGGCCGTCTCGCTCAGTAAGCCGGTGGCAAAGGTGAACAGCGCGGTCCTGACCGAGCAGGACCTGATGAGGCAGATGATCAATGACTTTCCCTACGCAGGGCAGCACGGTGGCCGCTTCCCCAAGTCTATGGAGAAGGACATCCGCAACCGGGCCATGGGCGAGATCGTCTTTGACGAGCTCGTCTACCAGGAAGCGCAGCGCCGCAAACTGACGGTCGCCCCGGCCAAGCTGCAGTCCGGGGTGAGGGCCTTCAAGAAGCAGTTCGCCAGCGACGCCGAGTTCCAGAGATACCTGAAACTCGAACAGGGCGGCAGCATCGAGAAGCTGCGCGAAAAGGTGCGCCGCGCGATCCTGATCGATCAGCTTCTGACCGCCGAAGTGAACCAGAAGGCAGTCGTCACCGAAGTCGAAGTTCGCGAGTATTACAAGAAGCACCCGGATCATTTCCGGCGGGGAGAAACGATCACCCTGCAGACCATCTCGCTGGTGATTCCCGACGATGCCAGCGAAAGCAAGAAGGCCGACATCCGCAAGCGCGCGGAAGAGCTGTTGAAGCAGGCGAAGGCCGCCAAGGACTATGAGGCGTTTGGCATGCTGGCCGAAAAGTCGTCGGAAGACGATTGGCACGTCATGATGGGCGACCACAAGACGATCTTCCGCGGAAACATGCCGCCCCCGGTGGAGAAAGTCGCCTTCAGCATGAAACCCGGTACGGTGAGCGACTTGATCCAGACCGAAAATTCCTGGTGCATCGTTCGTCTGAATGCTCGCGAGGAATCGAAACTGCTGCCCTACGAAGAGGTCCGGGCAGCGATCAGGCAGGACATGGAAAGCAGGAGAAAGACCGCGGCGCACGATCAGCTCGAGAGCCGGTTACGCAAGAGTGCGACGGTCGCAGCGCTTTAGCGGCAGTTGAGGCTTAACCATATGCATACTGGGCAAAAAATCCCGGTTGAGAAGAACGCGGCAAGGTCCTTCGCCCTGAAGGCAGCACTGTGGGTCCTGGTGCTGCTGGCGACGGCCTTTCCCGCGTTCTCGCAGTTAACCCTTGGCGACAACACCAGCATGAACCTGAGCGGCAATGCCAATTTTGGATACAGCCATAGCTCGGGAACAAATCTTGATACAACCAGCAGCACGGACCTTGGGTTTGACGCGACCCTCACCGGTTTTTACTACAACCCAGCATTCTTGTCTTTTCGGGTCAACCCGTACTATAACCGGTCGCGCACCAACTCCAACTCCACCTCTATCTTCGGCGCCAAGGGCTTTACCGCTGGAATGAACCTTTTCAGCGGCGGCCATATCTCGGGCTCTTTCGGATATGGCACCTCGTTCGACAACGAGCAGTTGCTGAATGTTCCCGGCTCGGTTGCAAACTATGTCGCCCGCGCAAGTTCCCGCAGCATGGAGCTCAACGGAGGGTTGAATTTCGAGGGATGGCCCTCGCTGAACGTTTTTTGGGGCACGGGTTCCAGCAGCTCCACGGTCTTTGGTGCGACGATGGGCGGGACCAGTAATGCGCGCAACTTTGGGTTGAGCAGCGCCTATCAGCTCTGGGGCTTCTCGCTTTCCGGTGGATTCACCTCGATCAAGAGCGAGCAAGAGCTTCCCGATCTCAGCAGCGGAACAGGCGCGCTGCACGTCAATACCAGCCAGAAGACGCTGCGTATGGGCATGACCCGCCAACTGTGGACTTCAGCAAATCTGAACACTAGCTTCACCCGGAACACCTTCATCGGCGAGAGTGGCCCCGCCACTCAGCGCGGCACGTACGACACCTTCTCGACCTTCGTGGCGATGCGCCCGCTCCCCAAGTTGAATACGAGCGTCTTCATGAACTACACCACCAACTTCGGCGCCTATTTGTTCGGGAACGTTCTTTCCGCTGCCGGGTCAGGCAACGGTACTTCGGGTACCACCCCGTCGACGCTGATTGCCGTCTCAGGTTCGGACGCCTCCAATTACCTGGATTATGGGACTACTGCGGCCTACGCATTTACCTCACGCCTGACGGCCACAGGCCAGGCGTCGGTCCGGCGCTCGGCGGCCCGCAATCTGGTCGGGGACGCAAAAATTGCCACTGCCGGACTCAGTTATGGACGGCCACTGTTCGGGGGAAACATCGGAGTCCACGGGTCGATTTCAAAATCGACCTCAGACGCCGCCAGCCGGAGCCAGTCCAGGGTTGGAGAGTCGACGGGTGTGACCGCCGGACGGCGTCTTTTTGGATGGGATTTCAATAGCGGCTTCCGCTATCAGCGCAGCAGCAGCGATAATTCCACGGCGCTGTCTGTTACACAGTCAGGGTACGGGTGGCACGTCAATACCACGCACAGAGTCACCGGCGCATGGCGGATGCAGCTTGGCTCCAGCTTCAACAAAAACCGGATCGACCAGTTGGCGGCGTCGGAGTCGAGGTCCGAATCTTATTCTGCTGCGTTCAGCGGGCGGAAGCTCGGGTTTGCGGGCAGCTACTCGAAAACCGAAGGCCAGTCGCTGCAGACAATCAATGGCTTGGTTGAGGTGGACGGCGGGTCAGTTCTTCCCGATATCAATCTGGTGACTTTCAACGGGAGTTCGTATTCGGTGAGCACGACCTATCACCCGATGGCACGCTTCAACATCTCGGGAGATTATTCTCATGCGCTATACGCGACCGCGAAGACCGACGCTAGCACTTCGGGCTTGCTCAGCCGATATAATGTAAGGGCGGAGTACACCTTGCGGCGTATGGGAATCCGTGCCGGTTTCAGCCATCTCACCCAGGGATTTGGGGCAACCGGCGGCCAGCCAGCGACTACGAATGCGTTTTCAATCGGAGTTTCCAGGTCGTTTGACATCTTCTAAGCCATTGCGGCGCATAAGAAATCCAAGAGGGATTTTGGCGTTCGCAATGGCTTTATCTTTTTTGGCCGCCGTCCCTATGGCCGAAGGTAAGAAATCAAAAACCCCGCCGGCCGAGGAAGTCGAAGTTGCGCCGCTGTCCCTGGCGGGCGGCAGAAAGCTGGTCTACGAACGCAGCTTTTCCTCGGAGCGCCAGGTCAGGATCAAGCAAGGCTTTTGGAGCAGGGTGTTCGACATCGTGGCCGGCGCGCCGAATTTCCGTCGCCTTGTCCGGCCTTTCGATATTGCAACCGACTCCCGTGGCAGAATCATTGTCACCGACCCCGGCGCGGCGGGTGTTCACATCTTCGATTTTGGACAGCAAAAATATAAGTTTCTCGTCCGCGAGGGCAGGGACCCTCTTAAGTCCCCGCAATGCGTTGCCATTGACAGTCAGGACAACATCTATGTGACGGACTCCGAAACGGGGAAGATCTTTATCTTCGACGCAAACGGCAAGTTCAAGCGCATAATCGGCAGCATCAAGGGCGGGGAGGGATATTTCAAGCGGCCCACAGGGATTTCAATCGATTCCGAGGCGAAGCACATATATGTAACAGACACGGCCCGGCACCAGATTTTCATGCTCGATCTCCAGGGCCAGGTGCTGCAGACGATCGGCAGGAATGGCACCAATCCCGGGGAATTCAACCTCCCCACCGAGCTGGCATTGCGCGGCCAGCAGTTAATCGTGGTCGACGCGATGAACTTCCGCGTCCAGGTTTTGGACCGCTCAGGAGAATTTCAGTATTCAATCGGGCGAATTGGTGAAACGAGTGGCACCATGTTCCGTCCAAAGGGTGTAGACGTAGACAGCGAAAATGACATCTATGTAGTAGACGGGCTCTTTAGCACGGTCCAGGTCTTCGACAGGTTAGGCCGGCTTTTGTTCTACTTCGGAAAGAACGGAGACGGACCGAGCGAGTTTCAGCTTCCTACGGGCCTCTTCATAGATAAAACCGATCGCATTTATGTGGTGGATTCATGGAACCAGCGTGTGCAGGTATTTCGTTTTATTGGAGCGGCTCGGCAAGGCGACCGAAAAGGTCCATGAAGAATGCGTGTCTGCTCGCCGTTCTCCTGGTGCTGGCGCTTGCAATGCCGCTGTCGGCGCAAATTGAAGGCGACCAACTCGGAATTCATGACATGACGCCCACGGGAAACCGGGGTGCGCCGGCAGTCTACGGCACGATTGGATCGGCATGTCTCTACTGCCATGCGCCCCACGGCGCCGGTTCGCCCGCACCGCTCTGGAACCAGCAGCTCTCGATCCAGACCTATACCACCTACACCAGCACGACCTATCACCAGACCGGCGTGCAGCCCGTGTTGGGGAGTTCGAGCAAACTCTGTTTGAGCTGCCATGACGGCAGCGTCGCTCCCGGCCAAACCTACGCTTGGGGTACGCTTCCCATGAGCGGTCCCGGGATGAGCGAGAAATCGAAGTTCGGGACCAACATGGCCACCTCGCATCCATTCAGCATGCAGACCCCGCTGCGGGACGCGCCGGAGATCAACGCGCTGCTGTTTGCCGCGCCCCCCAAGACTGCGGATCCGCTGGACAAGGTCAAGCTGATCAACGGATCGGTGGAGTGCACCTCCTGCCACGATCCGCACTTCCAGGGCATCGACCGCGTGGTGCCTATGTTCCTTGTGCGCGACAGCGCCAACAGCCAGCTATGTCTCTCCTGCCATGACCCGACCCGTACCGTCACCGGGCAGGTGAATTATCTGGGCGGCTGGGCGGTGAGCGCGCATGCGACGTCGACGATCACGGCCGGCAACAACCCATATATCGGCGGGTATGGCACCGTCGCGCAGACTGGCTGCAATGGATGCCATATGCCGCACAATGCGGCCGGCCCCGCCCGCCTGCTGCGCGCCCCGGATGAGCAGGCTTGCGCCGCATGCCACAGCGGGACCACCAACGCCCAGGGTGCGAAGAACCTCTCCGCCGAATTCGCCAAGACGGCGCATCCTTTTGCGTCGCCCAACAACCTGCACGATCGCGCTGAGAGTGCAATCCTGAACAATAACCGCCACGCAACCTGTGCCGACTGCCATAATCCGCACGCCTCGCAGGTCACGGCGGCCTACGGCGCCCCCCCGGGGATCCGTGCTTCCCAGACATCCGTTCTGGGCATCAGCGCAACCGACGGCATCTCGGTGGTGAATCCCGCGATCAATCAATATGAGGTCTGCTTCCGTTGCCATGGCACAAGCCAGGGCAAAGGGACCCTGACCTCGGTCAACTATGGCTACCTGCCGATCCGCGCCGTTGCTCCAGGTGATCCGCTCGATCTCGTGGCCCAATTCGCCATCTCATCGACCTCGGCCCATCCGGTGACGCATGCGATCCAGGCGCCGCTGCCCCAACCGAGCCTGCGAACCCAGATGTTGAAGCTGGACAATACCATTGGATCGAAGCTGATGACCGCGCAGATCTTCTGCACCGATTGCCACAACAGCGACGACAATCGCGAATCCGGCGGCCCCGGTGCGAATGGCCCGCACGGCTCAACGTGGACCCATATTCTTGAGCGGCGCTACGAGATGAGCCAGGCCCCGGGCTCCGGGCAACTGATCGCGAACCTCTTTCCCAATCCCGACCGCGGGACCGCCGGACCCTATGGTTTGTGCGCCAAGTGCCATGATCTGGACCAGATCATTCTCAACACAAGCTTCACGGAGCACGCCAGGCACATCAACGACGGTTTCTCGTGCTCGGTCTGCCATACGCCGCATGGGATGGGCGGAATCTCGCCCTCAATCACAGGAGAACGAATGGTCAACTTCGACCTCAACGTCGTCGCTCCGAATGGCACGACACCCGTGACCTACAATCGTGCAACGAACACGTGCACGCTTCTCTGCCACGCCCACGCTCACTAAAGCTCTCGAACGCTGGGGCGCTGCCACCTGAAATCAGTGGCGCGCCTCCAGCCGTAGCTCTTCGGCGCGCTTGAGGGCCTGCTGCGCCTCGGCGATCCTTCCCGTGGCCTGGTAAATTCGGGCCAGTCCAATCCAACTGCCGGGATTCGGCTCAAGCCTTGCCGAGGCCAGGAACTCCTTCTCCGCAGCATCGAGGTCCCCTGCGGAGAGAAAGATGTTCGCGCGAGTGAAGTGAAGCACGCCGCTTTCGGCATACAACTTGAGGGCGATGTCGGTAGCCTCCAGCGCCTCGCGGTTTCTTTCCAGCGCCGAAAGCACGGCAGCCGCATTGGCCCACTGATTGAAACGGCTGGCGCGGCTTTTCAGCTCGGGCCCGGCCGGCAGGCGGACTTGCGCGCAGTCCAACTCATGCTGCCGGATGATGTCTTCGGTCTGCGGCGTGCTCCGGACAAAAACCACGGAGACCTCATCCAGGTAGACGGGGCGCCACGCGGTGCTCCTGCAAAACTCGTTGAGCCAGGGAAAGTACTGCACGCCCTGATAACGCGAGATCGGGACGATCATCGTGTTGATGTTGTAGCGCTCCGCCTCGTTCTGCCATAAAGGTGAATCCGGAGGCGAAGCCATCAGTTGCTGCACGAGTTGGAGCCGCTCGAAGCCGAAGGAGATGGCGCGCCCATCGATGTAGTCGGGATACTGCGGCCCGAGCTTCCATGCCACGTACCCGCCCATATCGTAGGAATTGAAGATCTGGGCTGGGATTTTATTGCGCAGGACGAACTCCGCGGCACGCTCGGGAAACCACCAGGAGAGGCCCGGCCCAAAGGTGTCGCGCCCGGAGATCGAGAGATAAAAGCTGTTGGTGACCAGGTCGGTAATCCGCACACCAACCAGAATTCCGGCCAGGAACACCAATACGAGCGGCAAGCGCCGCCGGCTTGCCAGTGGGATGCGCTGCTGCCATTCGTGAATTGCCGCGCTCAGCACTGCGCCGCCTACAATCACGACCACACAGGCAAAGAGGCCATGAAAGCGGATGTGCTTGATTCCGAAATATGCAGAGACTGCCAGCAGCAGGACGGCGCCGAACTGTTTGCGCGTCGCCGCCGCCAGCGCCGCCGCGACTGCAAAGAACAACACCCAAATGAAGTAGCCGGTCGGGCTGCGGAAGGTGAGGGCCCGCATGAGCAGATCGAAGTCGACCCGTGTGCTCGTCCACTCGCCGATCATGGTGGCATGCTGGGCGGTTGCGGCCTGCTGGCGTTCGATGGCGCGGTAAATGCCCCAGCCCCACGGATTCAGCAGCGTAGCCAACACGGTGGCCACGAGCCACGGCCATGCTGCGCGCAGCCGGGCCGTGGCTTGCGCGCGGTTTGTGTCCACAAGAATCTCGAGAACTTCCAGGCCAACGTATGCAGCACACAACAGCAGCCCGAAGAGGAAGCCGAGATGTAAATTGACCCACAGCGCCATCAGCACCGGCAGGTACCACAGCCGGGCCCGTCCCGTCTCATAGTTCTCCCACAGCAGACTGAGGAACGCAGCGAATAAGACGAGCGTAAAAAGATCGGCCCGCACGTTGCAGCGCACCCCGATTGCCGGAACGGCGAGGATGGCAATCAACGCGGCAACGGCCGGTCCGCGCCGCAGCAGCAGTGCCACGGTGACAAGGCAGGCGATCGCTCCCAGACAGGAGAGCAGGCTGTAGCCTCCGATCAGGTAAGCGAGGTAAAAGATGACTCCGGAGAGGACGGGATAGATCCAGGGCTGTCCCTGCGCGGTGTAGGACAAAAGATCCGTTGAGGGAATGGCGTGGTGTTGTACCACCCAACGGCCGGTTGCCAACTGCCAGCCGAGATCGAAATCCGTAAGCGTGTGGAGAGCGATGAGCGCCGCATATACACAGGCCAGCAAGACCAGAGCGTGACGGATTGGCGAGTGCTTCGCTGGCGGAGCGGCTTGCGCTGTGCCAGCCGGCATTGCTTTCTGCATGACTGACTACCATAGAGCCGCTGCAACGAATAGGCAAGCCGGACGGCAGTGAGACTGGCGATGCGAGCGCCGAGGTTTCGGGCGCAGTTCGAGGCCGTCACTGACGGGCGAAGATGACGGCCAGCCGGTCCTGGTAGATGAGACTGAAGCGCGGATCGTTTTGCAATCTTCTCGCCAGCGGGATATTGCGATACAGGATGACGACCCCGGAGTCGTTCAGGTACGGATCGGTTGCGTAGGATGGATCGCCGCTCTCCAGTTTGTCGAAGTACTCAAGCAGCTTGTCGCCATACAGGTCATTGCGCCCGTCAATGACCACCGGCCGGTCCGGCAGATACCAGGTGAGAAAGCCGCCCCAATTCTGATCGTTGTAGAGCGCTCCGGGAACCGGATTTTTTCGGAGGAAATTGACCGCATCCACCGGGAAGCTCGCCGCTACGGTCCGCTGCAGGTCGCGCGCATTGAAATGAAGGCTGGGCGCAATCACCACCAGCCCAACGCATACCACCGCGGTTACGGCCGTCCACTCCAGGACGCTTTCCGGACGCTCACGCTCTTTCTCCGCCGGCCTGGAGGCCGCGATCAATGCGGCGGCGGGCAGACAGATGAACCAGCTGTCACGCGCTGTGCGATACGCGATGATCAGGCAAATCGCCAGGAAGACGAGTTTGAAAGGATCGAGTTTCTGCTGCCGGCCGAGCACAAAAAATCCCGCCGCCGTCAGCACGAGTTGAATGTAGTGCTCAGGAGCGCGGAAGGTGATGGCCTGCAGTTCCTGAATCCGCGAGTAGGCGAACTTGGCGTGGCCGTATTCGATGATTACGCGGTAAAGGTGGATGCCATAGGGCCCAATGCAGGTCGCCGCCACGCAAGCGGCGAGGATGCCGATCAGGCGCCCCGCGGGAAGCGTGGGCGGCAGCAGATAGTCCGGGTAGGTCTTGAGTCTGACAAGAAGGTGCTGCGCAATATTGACGGCAACAAATATTCCAAGCGTCAGCAGACCGTACACGAACTGGATGTGCAGATTTGCCCAAAGCAGGAAGATCGCGGGCAGCCAGTATAGCGGCTGCACGCGGCCACTGCGGTTTGCCTCCAGAAGCAAGGTAAAGAGGAGGCACCACAGCATCATTGTGAAGAAGACCGGCCGCGGCATCAGACTCAGCAGCACCGGGAAGTAAGCGGCCAGGCTCAGGAGGAATCCCCACCAGAAGGAGCCCGAAAGCCGGCGCAGCATCCAGAAGATAGCGGCCGCCAGGCCCAACGTCAGGACCGTTCCATAGATCCCCACGCCGAGCAGCCCGAAGCCGCCGTGGAACAGCGACAGCAGGACCTCATAGCCCCAGCTATAGGCGACCCACGGAAGATTGCCGGCAGAGCGCGAAAAGATGCCGTTATGGGGAACCGCATGATGGGCGCGGATCCAATCGCCCACCTTCAGATGCCACCAGACGTCCAGGTCCAGGACGCTGAATTTCAGGAAGAAGCTGAGGGCGCCCACCCCGATCAACAGCAGGGCGAGAGCGCCGAGCTGCACTACCCGCTGGCGCAGCAGCCCACTCATCTCTTCCTGGAAGCTCATGCCTGGGTCTCAAACGCTGGGTTTGGGAACAGTGACTGGAAAACCCATCCGCCCTGCAAGCACAGCGGAGCGGCGCGCTGCCCCCATGCAGCGCCGGCGGGTCACATCGCCGGCTTATCAGTCTTGGTACCGGGCGCCACCTTCTCATGCTGCTTGGCCTTGGCGATCATCTTCCTCACCTCGTCCAGCTGCGGATGTTTGGGGTTGGTCTTGATCAGCTTCTCCCAGGACGCGATGGCTCCCTGGGTGTCTCCCTGCACCTGCCATTTGATGACGCCCACGTTGAAGAGCGCGTCGGCAAAGTTTGGATCCTCCTTGAGCGCTCGATTCAGGTTTTCCATCGCCTTGTCCGGCTTGCCGGCGAAGTAATAGGCGTTGGCGAGCGCGGTCAAGTATTCGGGGGTGGGCTTCACCGCGACCGTCTTCTCGTAATACACAACCGCATCGTTGTACTGATTCGCCACCATATAGTAGTGGGCTATCTTGGCCGCCAGCTCGGGGTCATTGGGATTGTTCTGCAATTGCGCCAGCAGCGGCGCAACCTGCTTCTCTGCCATCCGCTTCATAGAGTCTGCATTGGGCTGATCTGAGCCCAGAGGTATACCAGAGGCCGGGTTGCCGCCGCCGGTCGCAGCCGGCGGGGTAGAAGGCGTCTTGCCTGCCGTCGATCCCCTGACCAGATATCCCATGGTTACGCCAATCAGCAAACAAATCGCGGACAGGGTATAGACCTGAACCGAACGCCAGCTTTTGAGAGTGGGAGTGTCGTTGCTCATTTTCTTCCAGCAGCTCCTCGCGCGGAAAATTTCGTCCCGAATAATGCCACTGCAGATGGGGATGAGAACAGTGCGTCGCCTATTCTAGCAGCATAGTCGATTGCACGCAGGGAGTTGCAGCGGAGCGATTCTGAACGGCTGCCGGCTCGCGATTGCATATCAGCTTTGGACCGTGCGAGGAAAAGAGGAATCATGCGTAACGCCGAGTGCTTCGCGCTATGTAATACTAAGCAGTTCATCCGGCCGGCAACTGTGGACCAGACACTCTGAACCTGACACTATGAAACCCCAGGCGATCATCATCGGCGCTGGCCCGGCGGGGCTGACCGCGGCCTACGAGCTTCTCACCCGAACCGAAATCCAGCCCATCGTCATCGAGCGCTTCGACTACATGGGCGGTATCTCGCGCACCGTGCCGTACAAGGGCAACAGCATGGACATCGGCGGGCACCGCTTCTTTTCCAAGAGCGATCGCGTGATGAACTGGTGGCTGGCACAACTGCCGGAGGAGGTGCCCGGCGAAGCCGGCGACAAGGACGCCGAGATCCATGACGAGGTCATGCTGGTGCGCTCGCGCAAGTCGCGCATCTACTTTCTCCGCAAGTTCTTCGAGTACCCCATTCAGCTCAGCAAGGCCACGCTGGTGAACCTGGGACCGGCGCGCACCCTGCGCATCGGCCTCAGCTACCTGCGAGCCATGATGTTTCCCATCCGCAAGGTGGAGAACCTGGAGCAGTTCTTCATCAACCGCTTCGGGCGCGAGCTTTACCTCACCTTTTTCAAGTCCTACACGGAAAAGGTATGGGGCGTGCCCTGCCACAAGATCAACGCGGAGTGGGGCGCGCAGCGCATCAAGGGACTTTCGATCCGCAAGGCCATTGCGCACTTCCTGCAAAAATCGGGCAAGGACAGCGGCATCGCGCAGAAGGGAACCGAGACCTCGCTGATCGAGCAGTTCCTCTACCCCAAATACGGGCCGGGACAGATGTGGGAGAAGATCGCGCGGCGCGTCGAGGAGATGGGCGGCGAGATCGTCACCAACTTTAACGTGACGTCGATGGAGGTCCGCGACGGCCGCGTTGTAGCGGTCAGCGGGCAGGCGTCTCCGCCCCAGCACGCCAACGACGGGCACGCTGGGGACCCCGCTTCGGACGGCAGCGTGCGCCGCTTCGCCGGCGATTATTTCTTCTCGACCACATCGGTGAAAGAGCTCATCGAGGCAATGGTCCAGGGCAACAGCCCTGTGCCGCCAAATGTGCGCGAAGTGGCGGAAAAACTCGAGTACCGCGACTTTATCGCCGTGGGCGTGCTGGTGGACAAACTGAAGGTGCGCGAGCCCGGCGGCAGGGCTGGCCAGCTCGTCTCCGACAACTGGATCTACATTCAGGAGCCCGACGTGCTCGTGGGGCGGCTGCAGGTCTTCAATAACTGGAGTCCGTTCCTGGTCGCCGACCGTTCGAAGGTGTGGATCGGCGCCGAGTACTTCTGCTATGAAGGCGATGAGCTCTGGACGCGCTCGGACGAAGAGATGGCCAAGCTGGCTGTCGAGGAACTGGCGAAGATCGACATCATCGATCGAACCGATGCGCGCGATGCGGTGGTGGTCCGCATGGCAAAGACCTACCCTGCCTACTTCGGCGTCTACGACCGCTTTCAGGAGGTCCGGGACTACGTCGACACCATTCCGAACCTGTATCTGATCGGTCGCAACGGCATGCACAAGTACAACAACCAGGACCACTCGATGTTGACCGCCATGACCGCCGTGGACAACATCATCGCTGGGCGCAGCGACAAGCAGAACATCTGGGACGTCAACACCGAGCAGGATTACCACGAGGCCAAGCAGGAAGAGCCGGAGAGCGAGACGGCCGGCGCCGAACTGCCTGCGGGAAACTGAACAGCTTTGAAACTCACCTCTGCTTCACCCAAGCCGCGGCCCTGTTGGTTGCAGCGCGGAGTGGTACACTGACGGCCGATCAGCCGCTATGAAACAACATCCGCTGATAACGTTCATCGTCATCCTTGGCCTCTGCACGGCCGTGCTGGCACTATACCCGGTGCACTACAAGCCGGGAGTGAGGGGGATGGAGCAGAGCGGCTACGAAACACTGGCCGTCGCCGAGTCGCTGGTCCACGGCGAGGGCTTCGCCAATCCCTTCCTGGTTCTGCCGACAGGTCCGACGGCGCATGTGTCGCCTACCTTCCCGGTATTTCTGGCGGCGATCCTGAAGGCCACGCCGGACCAGTCTGCAGCCCTGTTTGCTATCGAGTGGAGCGCCACTCTGGTCGTGATGTTGCAGTTGTGCCTGTTGCCATGGCTGGCGCACAGGATGGGGCTGGGGTTTTATGCGGGCGTCGTCGCAGCCGCGCTCTGGCTGATCGCGCGAATGCCGCGCGAGGACTTCTGGGAGCAGAGCTACTCCGGCCTGTTGATCACGCTGGCTGCGTATTTCATGTACAGGGGGCTGACCGGGACGCTTCACCGCTGGGAATTGATGGTGTGCGGGGTGCTCTGGGGGGTGCTCATCCTCACTTCTCCGGTGGCGATCCTCGCCTTGTTTCTCTGGCTTCTGCTGCTGTATCGGGCGCACACGATGTCCCATGCGCGCAGGGCCGTGCTGCTGCTGGTTCCGCTCATCGTCGTGGCCCCCTGGATGATCAGAAACTACGAGACATTTCACAAGTTCGTCTTCGTGCGCGACAATCTCGGCCTCGAACTCAATGTCTCCAACAATCCGTGCGCCCCGTTTTCATTTGAATTGAACCGCCTCTCCGGCTGCTACGACCAGCATCATCCCAATGAGAATTTCAGCGAGGCCGCGGCGGTGCGAGACCTGGGCGAGATCGGCTACAACCAGCGCAGCATGACGCAGGCGAAGAGCTGGATCCGGGAGAACCGCTCGGCCTTCTTTACGCTCACCGCCAAGCGAAGCATTGCCTTCTGGCTGCCGAGCGTTTTTCAGAGCGAACTTTCGGCAATCCCAGACCCCAGGTACTACTCGGCCTTGCGCGACGTGGTGGTGTCGATCGCCTCCATAGCGGCTGTGGCAGGGCTGGTGCTGATCTGGAAGAGAAATCGCGCAGCGGCGAGTGTGCTGCTGATCTGGCTGCTCTCGTACCCGGTGGTCTATTACATTACGCAATACGGGGAGCGGGCGCGCCTGCCCATCGTGTGGGCCATTCTGCTTGCCGCCGGATACGCCGCGGCCGAGTTGGTTCGAGGGCTCCTTCCGCAAACTGAGAGTCGGAAGGCAACTTCGGCCGGAGTTGAACATTGATCGGCGTTGCGGTGCTCAGCACGCAGTGATCGGGTTGGCGTCTGCCGGCAGGAAGGGTAATCCAGCGCGCCAAATCACCCAATGGCCAGGCTAGGCTCCAGTCTGCCGGTGCGGCATCATGAGTGAACAGCCGCGATTCGTCTGCCAGACTGCGTTATATGCCCCACCGGAAGTCTTGCAGAGAATTTTCACCAGTGCCGTATTCTACTGAAAACATGTCGCTTACTGGATTTTGTCAAATTGGCAAACCAGTTGCTCTAGATTTCATGGATTCTTCCCGTAAGTAGGAGCCCGCATGGGTTTGAAGTCACTCTGGTCAAAGTTGTACCAAACGCTCTCTTCGGTGCGCACAGGCATTTTTCTCATCATCGGCATCGGCATTCTCTCCGCCGTTGGCACCGTCATTCTTCAGCGCCCCACCTCGGACACGGACGAGATCCAGCGCGCCTACACGCCGGAGACCCTGGCGTGGCTTGACCGTCTCGGCCTTACCGATATCTACCATTCGTGGTGGTTCCTGTCGCTGCTTATCTTGTTCTGCGTCTGCCTGATCTTTGTTTCGCTGGATCGCTGGCCGAATTCGTGGAAGGTATATTCCAAGCCGGTCCGCTTTGCGGCATCGCACTTCCGGCTGGGCCTGCCTCAGTCAATCAAGCTTCCGGTGAGCGATGAGGCCGCTTCGTTGTCCGCCACAGAGCGCATTCTGGGCCGCTTTGGCTTTAAGGCGCAGCGGGTGAGCGAAGGCGGCGAGAACGGTCTGTTCGCCGAAAAACAGCGCTACTCCGTCCTGGCTGTTTATCTAGTGCACCTCAGCCTGCTGTTCATCTTCGCCGGATACATCATCGACGGCATTGTGGGCTATCGCGGCAATGTGAACATCACCGAGGGCACGACGGCGAGCGCGATTTCGCTGCGCGACAACAAAGGCAACAACAGCCAGATGAAGCTTCCGTTCCAGATCCGCTGCGACGCCGCTGGAATGGAGCAATATGACAGTGGCGCGCCGAAGCAGTGGTGGTCCAATCTCGTAATCCTCGAGAATGGCAAGGAAGTTGTTTCCAAGAGGATCATCGTCAACGATCCGCTTGTTTACAAGGGACTGCACATCTACCAGGCGAACATGGGGAACTCGCAGGCTCCCAAGACGCTGACCTTCAAGGCGACGCCCGCGACCGGCGGAGCCGAAACAGACGTAACCGTGCCGATGAACGGCAAGGCGGCGCTGCCCGATGGCGAAAGCCTCAGCGTTCTTCGCTGGGTGCCCGATTACTACGTCCAGGACAACGAGGTCTATCAGAAGTCAGACCAGGTCAACAATCCGGCAGTACAGCTTGCCTTGACCGATGCCAAGGGTGAAACCAAAAAGCTATGGATCTTCTATTCGCAGGGGAACACCACCAAGGGTCAGACTGCGCCGTATGAGTTTTCGATTAAAGCGGCGACCTGGCTGTACTACACCGGCCTGGAGGTCTCGCACCATCCCGGACAGCTCGGGGTGTGGATCGGCGTGGTGCTGATGGCGATTGGACTGGTGGTCGCGTTCTATACCCATCACGTTCGCATCTGGGCCGTGGTCACCGATGACGGCAAGGGCGGGAAGCTGCTGTGGGTGGGTGGGACCACTAACAAGAATCGTGACAAATTCCAGCTGAAGTTTGAGCAGATCAAGGCGGCGCTGCGCGAGGAGCTCGAGAGCGAAGCACCGGCCAACGTCAAAAGCAAGCGCGAAGAAAAGACTTTGTCCCCGGTCTAGTTCGGGGAGCAATGTCATCGCTCCCAGCGTGCCCGTTGGCGCGCTGGAGCAAAATCTCATCCGGGGTTCCCAGCGCGCCGGTTGTTTGCGAGCTGGGCCATAGGAGTCATACAGAAATGTCAGAAGCAAGAGTAGTAGCAGTAGAAGAGCAGCAGCAGCGGGCCACTGGCGGCCTCCTGCTATTGCTTGTAGGCCTGGGCGTTGCCTTCGCGCTGATTGTGGCGCTGCTGGCGGCGGCCAAGGCTCACACTGGGCCCATTTACGGCGAGGCCAACATGCTCTACGCCGCCATGGTGCTCTATGCCGGCGCGGCAGCCCTTTATATGGGATACGGCGTGACCGGAATCGAGCGCTATGTCAGCTCCGCCACGGTGCTGACGGCAATTGGATTTGCAGCCAACACTGCCGCGGTAGCGCACCGCTGGTACATCGCCGGCCGTCCGCCGTTTTCGAACATGTACGAGATGTTGCTCAGCTTTGTCTGGACCCTCTCTCTGCTCACCCTCATCGCCGAGAAGGCCTACAAGGTCAAGATCATCGGTTCGATCACCATGCCGATCACGGTGGTCTCGCTCATTCTCATGCAGCTTCTGAACAGCGAAGTGCAGCCGCTGGTCCCGGCCTTGCAGTCCACCTGGCTGCAGGTGCATGTCACGCTGGCCATGCTCTCTTACGCGGCCTGCGCGGTCAGCTTTGCACTTGCGATGATGTTCCTGGTCCAGGACAGAATGAAAACCGAGTCCTTCCAGGCCATCACCTCGGTGGGGATGATTGCGGTGTATGCGGGCATCTTGTTTACCCGATTCCGCTCGGGCGACCTGGCGGTCACCGCCTACAATCTGCAGGACAAGGAGGAGGTCATGATCTCCAAGGGGAATCCGCTCTTCATCCGTATCCCCGACTTGGGCTGGCTCTTCCTGCTCGTTCTGATCTCCGCCGTGGTGCCGTTGCTGCTGTACATCGCGGGCCGGGTGAAGAAGGACAATTCGTTGTTTGACGTCGCCAGTAAGGGGATGTTCGTCACGCTCCTGATGCAGCTTGCCGGAGTGGCGATCTTCCTGGCGCGGGTCAAGAATGGGCAGTATGGCACGCCCGAAGCTGAGGGTCTGTTCACTACCGCGCTGCCGGCCAATCCCTTCCTGCTCTCGGGCATGGTGGGCGGAATCCTCGCCGGCCTGCTCTATCTCCTGCTGCTGTGGCGCCGCGAGGGGCTGCAGAGGATGATGCCTTCGGCCGACGCCCTGGACCGGGTGACCTACAAGATCATCTGCATCGCCTTCCCGCTGCTGACCTTGATGATCGCCGCCGGCGCCTACTGGGCCAACCAGACCTGGGGCAGCTACTGGAGCTGGGACCCCAAGGAGACCTGGGCGGCCATCACCTGGCTGGTTTATGCCGGCTATCTGCACATGCGCATTACCCGCGGCTGGCGCGGGCGCCGCGCAGCCTGGTTTGCCATCCTCGGCTTCGGGGTGGTGATCTTCACCTTCTTCGGCGTGACCTATTTGCTCCCGGGTCTGCACGCATACGCCGCCGGCTGACGAAAGTTGGCTTGAAGAGGCCGCCGCGCTCTGTCGCGTCGGCCTTTTACTTTGGAGCCGTGGGCTGGAGTTGCGGCCATATTCAATTCGAAGTGTGGGCCGGTGTATGATCCTATTTCCGGCAAAGGAGTGATCGTGAGCCGAGTTCGGCTGAACTGGCAGCTTAAGGCCCTGCTGCCCGTTGCCATCGTACTGGTCAACGGCATGCTTCTGTTTGCGTTGGTCACCCTGACCCTGGAAGGGCCTCAGCGTAAACAGGTTCTGGCGGTGGGTATCGCCGGGGCCCTCGTCATCTGCGCCGTGATCTTTATGTCGCTGGCCGTGATGATCCAGCGTCCCATGCTGGAGCTGCAGAGCAAAATCGCCCGGGTGCGCAATGGCGATCTCGCCGCGAATGTCAGCTTTGCCGACCGCAACGACGAAATTGGCGACCTTGGCCGGCACTTCAATGAGATGGTGCGGCAGTTGCGCGAGGGCCGCGACGAGATCGAGCGCCTGCATCGTACCCAGATCTCGCGTGCTGAGCACCTGGCCACCTTGGGTGAGATGGCCGCTGGCCTGGCCCATGAAATCCGCAACCCGCTGGCCGGAATCGCCGGGGTTATGGAAATCGTGGGACGCGACCTGCCTCCCGACTCGCCGGCCATTGAGGTACTCGGCGAAGTGCGGCACGAGGTGGTCCACATCAACAAGATCGTTAGCGAGCTGCTGGAGATCGCCCGTCCCAAGGCGCCGGTCTACCGCCCAGGGAACGTCGTTGCGGTGGCCGAGCACGCCGCGCTCTTCGCCCGCGACCATGCGTCAGCCCGCAACGTGCGCATGGAGGTGGTCAAGCCGGCATCGGTTCCCGAGCTGGAGTTCGACAACGGCCAAATCCACCAGGTGCTCTTGAACCTTCTTTTGAACGCGGTGCAGGCCTGTACCGACGGCGGCAGCGTCCGGATCGAGTTTGACTCCGACGACCGGTTTGTCCGGATCAGCGTCATCGATACCGGAAAGGGCATTCCTCCGTCAGTGCTGCCGAACATCTTCCGGCCCTTTTTTACCACCAAGGGCGACGGGACCGGTCTTGGCCTTTCCCTGGCCCGCCGCATCGCCGAAGACCACGGCGGTAAGCTGCTGGCGGCCAGCGAGCTGGGAAAGGGCAGCCAGTTCACCTTGATCCTCCCCAAGATCCGGCCCATCGACTGACTACCCCGAAGAGCCAACTGCGAGCTCACCTGGGGACCCCAGGGCTCGCCAGGAGTCCCAGAACAGACCTCCTGAATACACAATTGCCTCCTATGAGTGGGGGAAATTCCGCTATACTAAGATCACGTGCCCCTCTGCTGAGCATCCGATAGAGATATGACAAGCGAAAAAGTCCTGATCGTCGATGACGAAAAACTGGTGCGCTGGTCCCTGCGCCAGAAATGTCAGGAATGGGGTTACCAGGTCTCCGAGGCCGAAAGCGGAGCTGATGGGCTGTGCGCGGCCCGGAACGAGACGCCCGACCTGGTGCTGCTCGACGTTCGCCTGCAGGACATGAACGGGTTGGAGGTGCTGCAGAAGCTGAAGCAGGCCGGCGACGCCCGCGCGATCATCATGATCACCGCCGACCCCCAGCTGGAAGATGTGAAGCTGGCCCTCAAGCAGGGCGCCTACGACTTTATCGGCAAGCCGATCGACTACGACGAGCTGCGCGTAGCGGTGAAGAACGCACTGGAAGCCACGCAGTTGCGATCGGAGAACGAGACCCTCAAAAAGGAAGTCCTGCAGCGCCGCCGCGCCGCCTATCACGACGTGATCGGCGACTCGCAGCGCATGCGGGACCTGATGAGCTTCGTCAACAAGGTCGCCTCCAGCGAAGCTACTACCATTTTGATCCAGGGCGAAAGCGGCACCGGCAAGGACCTCATCACCCGCGCCATCCACTTCGAGAGCCGCAGAAAAGACAAGCCGCTCACCGTCATCAACTGCTCGGCGATTCCCGAGACCCTGATGGAGTCCGAACTCTTCGGCTACGAGAAGGGCGCCTTTACTGACGCCAAGGCAATGAAGAAGGGCCTCTTCGAACAGGCCGATGGCGGCACCCTCTTCCTCGATGAAATCGGCGAACTCTCCGGCTTGCTGCAGGCCAAACTGCTGCGCGTGCTGGAAGAGCAGGTGATTCGCCGTGTGGGCGGCGTGAGGGACCAGGAAGTGGACGTGCGCGTCATTGCCGCCAGCAATCGCGACCTGGAGAAGGCCGTGCGCGAGGGGGTGTTCCGCCAGGACCTTTACTACCGGCTGGCCATCATCTCGCTGTTTATCCCGCCGCTGCGCGACCGCCGTGAAGACATTCTGCCGCTGGTGCAGTTCTTTCTCGAACGCTACAACCGGCGCTTCCGCAAGAACGTGAAGGGCATCACCCCGGAGACCCGCCAGCTGCTGACGAAATACGACTGGCCGGGAAATGTGCGCGAGTTGAAGAACGCCATTGAACGCGCGATGATCCTCGAAGACGACGATATGCTGCGGCCCGATTATCTGCCGTTCTCCGTGGGCTCGCCGACCAGCGGCATGACGGCCTTTGAGGCCTCGTCTGGTTCCGGTGCTACCTACTGTCCACTGCCGAGCGCGCAGCAGCCCGAGGTGCAGGTGATGAACGGCAAGAACATTCCGCGCCTTTCGATTCCCGAGGGCGGCACCAGCCTGGAGGAGATCGAGCGCTGCTTTGTTGAGATGGCGATGCAGCAGGCCAACCGTAACCAGACGCAGGCGGCCAAGCTGCTCGACATCAGCCGCGACGCGCTACGTTACAAGCTGAAAAAGTTCGGCCTGATCGAAGAAGAAGTAGGAACCGTGCATCCCCGCTAGCCCGAACAGCGGAGAATTCCGCAATCAGCTTTTGAAACTCCGAAGGCGGCCGATGGGCCGCCTTTCTGCTGTTCGCAACGCGCCACTCTGTGCGAAAAGACTCATCGTTGCAACAAGAATCGCAGCCCGGGTGAGAAAAGGTACTCACACTGTTGGGGCAATTCCCCCAGAATCCCGGACGATTTCCGCAAAGGCAAGTCGAATGATCTTGTAAGTCTATGAAAATCCAATGTGTGCAGTGCAGCAAGTTTCCTCACAGTTTGGCCATCGGCGTGCACTTGCAGACGTGGAATGGAAGGATACCCTCGTGGAACCGACTCTGGTGGTCATCGGCATAAGTCTGCGCAGCGCCAAGCTGGCCGTGCGCGAGCGCTTCTTGCTGTCCGCCGCTCAGAGGGCGGAGGCGCTCACGGCGCTGGTGCGCTCGGATGGGGTCGACGAGGTCATAGTCCTTTCTAACTGTTACCGCACCGAGTTCCTGGTATGGACGCAGGATGCGTCCGGAGTGGTCAAATCACTACCGCCTGATTGGCGATGCCGCCGTGGCCCATCTGCTTCGCGTAGCCTCGGGTGCGGACGGCGCTGTCTTCGGCGAATCGGCCGGGACGAATACCATCCTCACAGCCTGGCAGCAGGCGCAGCGCAGAAGCACCACCGGGCGTTTTCTGGACGGTGTGATGGCGAAGGCGTTCTCCGTCGCAGGCCGGGTTCGGCAGGAGGTCGGCACCGCGTTGAATCCGCCGAGCGCGGCGAGCGCGGCAGTTGCCATATGCAACGAATCGCTGGCCGATCTGGGGCACCGCCGCGTGCTGGTTCTCGGCGCCGGACAAATGGCGCTGGCCGCTGTGCGCGAGTTCCAGAACGCAGGCGCCGGAGAGCTCACGGTAGTGAACCGGAGCTGGGACCATGCGCAGCAGATGGCCCGCCAATGCAAGATCAAAGCAGCCCACGCCGAAGCTCTTTGGGAGCAGGTGCTGCGGGCCGATGTGGTGATCTCCGCGGCAGCAGGGCGGGTGTTGCTGACCCGCGAAGCGATGGACGTAGTGCTGCCGGAGCGCACGGACAGGCGCATCCTGCTGATCGACCTCTCCGTGCCGCGCACGATTGACCCAGGCGTTCGCACTCTGGATGGCGTAACCGCCTATGACATGGACGATCTGTGCGTCGCCATGGACAAGAGCGAGCGGCGCCGCTCCATGCTGCCGGTGGCTGAACGCATGATCGCCGAAGAGGCCGCGGGCTTCAGCATGCGGCTGCTCTCGGAGTCGGTCGTCTCCACCATCGCCGGCATGCGCGAAAAGCTGGAAACTATCTGCGGACAGGAGATGGGGAAGCTACGGGAGCAATTCGGGCCATTTAGCGAGGACCAGGAAGTCGCTCTCCAGGCGCTCTCGACGCACATCTCGCATCGTATTGCGGCTGCCCTGGCCCGGCAGATGCGGGAGACGGCGGACCGCAACGAGTTGACCAGCGCGGTGCAGAAGCTTTTCCAACTCGAACCCGGCGACGCCGAGGCCGACGTCAAACTGGCCAGGGCCGGCTCTGCAGATTAGCCGCTTCGCATTCCCATTTTCATTCCCCTCATAAACTGTTAACCATAAACTGTTAACAATCTGGCGAGCCGCTGTAAGGCTCGCCAGCATAAAAAGCAGCGCCCAAGCCTGCTCCCTGCACACTATCCCGAATAGAAGCGCGCTCGAATCCGTTCCAGACTGGAACGGCCGCTGCCTGAGAGTTGGCTTCCGAAGATCATGTGTCCTCCTTCAGCCGTCGTAAAGCAGGCAGACGCCCGCAAGGAGACTCCTGCGGGATCAGGAGAGTGAATCAATGAAGCGCATCCCCTTCCTGCTTATCGTTGCTCTCTGCGCCGCTACCACGATGAAGGCGGAAGACCAGTGGTCCTTCAAGGGCAGGGTGATCAAGATGCAAATGACCGAATGCATCGTCAACACCGGCTTCAGAGCGTCGATGTCAGGCAAGCCCGCTTCGGTGGCGAGTTGCCCCGTGTACACCGTGATGAGCCCTACGGTCGTGTATGTGATGATAGGCCGGCAGACCGAAGCCTTCATGCCGCTGGCGGAAAGCCTGGATTTCGTGGTCCACAAGAACGAAGTCCTGGTTGGCCAGAAATCGAAGTCGCGCTTTGTGATCCAGGAGATGGCCCTGCGCAGTGACTGGGAGCGCGAAGAAGAACGCAAGAAACTGATG
>WNGE01002253.1_pt1 | contig 23822 bp, 24 predicted proteins | sample 5400651 | NCBI WGS metagenome assembly WNGE01 (sample SAMN13153370, study PRJNA577476) | soil metagenome | isolation source: 60 cm soil or saprolite under grassland replicate 2 | place: USA:California | collected 2016-06-15
TCCCGTCTTCGACGACGGTGGGATATGCACGCGCCGCCTCGGCGCGATTGAGCCGATCGATCTAATGAAGGTCCGCATGAAGATGCAGATCTCATCCCGCACGCCGGCGGACAGATCCGCTCCGCCGCCGCATCGTTCACGCGCTTGTTGGCAGAAGCTCGAGCGCGACCGTTCAGCGCCTGGCGGAGAGATCGGAAGTTCTAGCTAGGGCGTGTACGCATAAACCCAATAGGGTGAGACTAGCGTGATCAATGGAGCGGCTGCTCGAGTCCACGGTGCGGGCTGCTGCGTGGTGCATGCCGCCCGCAAGATGACCATCAACATACGATCAAGATGGTCATGGGCGTAGCGCAAGACCGAAGGCGACGAACATGACGACGCCGGTCATTATTCCTACGTCGAGCGCTGTCGTGATCATATCGATCATATCAAGAACGCCCTAGGCTCTTTGGGTCTAGTCCAGTGCGGCAATCGCGTGGTGCGAAGACCCAAGCAGGTGACGATGCTGCAGAGACGGAATGCCGCGGCTCAACAAAGCGCTCCCGTATATGCGTGCGGCGACCTCGCCGCGGCGCCGCACATGCAGCTTGGCGAGGATGCTGTGAATGTGATTCTTGACCGTTGCGTTCTGGATGCGCAGCTGGCGCGCGATCTCCTTGTTGGAAAGGCCTTGCGTCATCAGAGAGACGATCTCGTGCTCGCGCCGCGTCAGCGCGCCGTTATCTGAGGCATGGCTTCGTTCGGAGCCGATGGCGGCGACGCGGCTAAACAGCAGGGCGGCGATGCGCGGCGAACAAACGAGCTCGTTGCGCATGGCGCAGTGTACTGCCGTCACCAAATCTTGAATCGAGCCGTTGCGCGAGACGAATCCTGATACCCCGGCTTCGGCACAGGCAACTACCTCCTGCTCGATGTCGGAGACCGCAATGGCGACGATCTTCAGGTCGGGCAGGGCTTGGCGCAGGACGAGCAGCGCCTCGAGCCCGCCTGGCGTCCCGACGTCGAGCAGCACCACATCGGGCCGCGCCGCCGCGATATGCGTCGGCGATATGGTTAGGTCCGCCGAGTCCGCGACGGCCAGCGAGGGCTGCCGTGAAAGCGACAGGACGAGCCCGTCGCGTAGCAGACGCATGTCGCTGACAATGAAGACCGTCGGTCCCGGATGCTGGAGGTTTGAACTTGGTGGAGTTTGCGGCTCCGACCCAACAATTGTAACCGCTGTATCCGCGCCGTGCGTTTCCATGTGACCCAACCCCATGGAACTTGTGATCTTGAAGCGGCTCGAATCGAGGCAGAGACGTGTGAAGTTCCCAGATGACCAGACTTATGCGCCTCAACTGCGCCTCAACGAGAGGTTGTATTTTGCCATATTTTCCCGGTGACCGCAAGAGACAATTCGTTATCATAACAATTCGCTATCGCATCAGTTCGTTATGTAACAGTATCATGTAACGGTATCGCAACTACCGTTTTGTTTCAGGGCGCGAGGCTTATTGCTTCTATTGATCGAAACATGACTGCCTGCACATTTTTGCATGAGTGATTGCGCATTTTCATGAGCATCGCACGAGTGAAGGTTGTTACCCCTTCGGCGTCGCTCCTGCGGCTGGTAACGCCAGCAACTGAGCAGTTCCAGGGCTCGCTGCGCTAGGGGGCTAGCGGGGGGCTGCTCGCGCCATGCGCGAGCTGCGTCTCGGCGAGCCGATCTCTCACCGTCGCAAAGTTTCGCATCGACACGAGGTGAGCATAGATCAGTTCGAGTTCGTCCGACTGCACCAGCTGCGCGAGCACATTGCCCGACAAGGTCTTGAGCCGCGCTCGGTCCACGAGCGTGAACCCCCCTAGCGCCATGCGCTGCCCGGAACCGAGCGTGATCTGCGCCTGCATCGGTTCGAGCAGGTTCAGATCCTTCAGCTTGTTGCAGAATGCCTGGGTGCGCTGGAATTCGAGTTGGTATTGCCTCAGGAATTTGAGCACATTCTTCACGTAGGGGGTCGGGTTGCCATCATCGCCAAACAGTCGCTTGCCGCGGCCGCTCTGATTGAATCCTGGGAAGGCCTCGTCAATGCAAAGCGTGAACGTCTTGCCGTCGTCGCGGCTGAAAAAGACGAAGGGATAGCGGCGGACGAACGCCGGTATGTACTTGGCCTGCCAGCCGCCTTCCTTGGTGACGTAAAGATTCCCATTGGTACGAACGCCCAGCACGGTGATTGGCATCACCGCGTCGCCAGTGCCCCCGAACACGACAGCGTATTCCAAAGCCGCGCTCGCAAACTCCGCCGCCATGAGCGGCACCGAGTTAATGTTTCGGCAGAATGCATAATTAGTCCCCACTTCGAGAGACCAGTTGCCGTGCCGAGCGTGGGACACGGGTACCGCAGTTTCATAAATCATCAGCTGCGTGGCCAATGTCTCGCCTTTCCTATTGCGACTGCTCCCCGCGGATCATTGCGTGCCCGCGAAATCGAGTCTTATTCCAGCGATGGTCTTCGGCCAAGGTTATTCGCTCCGTGCTTCGTCGCCGAAAATCTGCTAATTATAATACTCTTTTGTTAATTATAACACTCTGCCGCCACTTCCCGGAAAAGCCGAATGTGTAATTGCTTGTCCGCCCGATTGATGGCGCCTGCTGTGGCCGGCAAGCGGCAAACACCGTATTCAGTCCAGGTGCATCAACCGTCCGCAGCCGGTTCGAGCTTCACGATGCAGACCTTCGTCGCGGCGGACTTTTGGGCATATCCTGCGTCATACGCGCTCAGTGTTCCCGCACCATCGCGCAATGCTTGAAGCTGGAGCACGAGTTCCACCACGCTGCGTCGAAGCTGTGCATTCTCGGCTTCCAAACGCTCAAGCAATCTCTGATTGCTCGTACTCCGCTCATCAAGGCCCGCGGTTGCAGGATTCCACATTGGCAGAACGGGTTTTTTGAAGACGTATTCATTCGAACCGCCTCTGCGTGGCCCAGCACGTTCACGTGCAAGCTGTAGGCTCAGTACATTATTCATGAACCACCCTCACTATCCGCTATTCTCCCCCCAATCATTGGTTGGATGGGTCCCCAAGTCTTCCGGAATGCCCCCAATCGCTGACCTACGTACGCAAAGAAGCCCCGCGTTGGCGGGGCTTAATTCACAGGTACCACCGAAGGTGAGCACCGCCTCTGCGGTACCGGTCGACAGCGCGAGACTAGCGCCGGCCTTGCCCTCGCGATGTGATGGCCATCACAAAAATGCGCTTTTCTGCCGAGTGTTGCACTCGCGCGGGCAGGCAAAGATTAACGTTCTGACACGCGATCGTGCACACAAAAGGCGACACCTCGGCGCGTCGCCACACGAAGCGATTTGCAAAATCGTAACTCACACCTCGATGAAGACCTTCCCGTCTTCGACGACTGTAGGATAAGTCTTGATCGGAACCATGCACGGCGGCCCGACAACCGCTCCAGTCTTGATATTGAACTGCCCGCCGTGAAAGTTGCACTCGACCACGTCGCCTTCGACGAAGCCTTCCGATAGTGATCCGGGGCCGTGCGTACAGTGATCGTCGGTCACGAAGAACTCGCCGTCGAGATTGAAGACAGCGAGCGTCAGATCATGGCGCTCGACCTTCAACACGGCTCCGGGCTCGACGTCGGAAGCATTGCATAATTCGATTTTGGTCGACATCCACTCGTCCCGTTGAACAGCGCCGCTCACGCCGGCTGCAATCCGCGGCTCTCTCTCACTTTCGACAGCCGCAGCACGGCGTCGACCATGGCACTGGCATCGGCCATCCCCTTGCCCGCGATGTCGTGCGCACTGCCGTGCGCGACCGAGGAGAACAGGATCGGGCTGCCGATGGTCAGCGCCGCAACCGCGTTGTGCGCCAAGAGCTTTGCCGCGATGTGGCCTTGGTCGTGCAGCATGACGATGAAGGCATCGACATCTCGCCTGTGAAAAATCGTGTCGGCGCCGAAGGGGCCGGTGACCGCAAGGCCTCGCGCGGCCGTGGCGTCGATCGCCGGCTTGATGATCTCGATCTCCTCGCGTCCGAGCAAGCCGCCTTCACCCGCATGCGGATTGAGGCCGCCCACGGCGATCTTCGGCGCCGCGTTTCCCATGCGCCTGAGCGCGCGGTCAGTCGCTGCGATGACGCGAGCCACTCTCTCGCGCGTGATCATGTCGATCGCCTGCCGCACGCTCCGGTGCAACGTGGCATGGACGATCTTCACGGCATCGAAGCACAGCATCAGGTAGACGTCGTCCTCGTCGGTGCCGGTCTCGCGCGCGACGAAGGACGGATAGCCGTCGAACGCGATCCCGGCGAGCGCGATCGAGGTTTCGTTCTGCGGGGCGGCAACGACCGCGTCCACTTCGTCTGCAAGCGCGGCTTTAATCGCCGTGCGGGCGAACGCCAGAGAAGCGCGTCCGCTGGCCGCGCTCATAGCGCCGAAGTCGAGCGCGGCCAGGTCCGACCGCGCGCAGTCGAGCACGTCGAGACGCTCTCCCGACCAGTCGCCATCTTCAGGCCGCGCGATGACGCGCAGATCGGCGGCAATGCGGCAGGCTTCGGCATGCCGCTTAAGCACGCCGGCATCGCCAACGAGCAGCGCCCTGCAGGCCTCGCGCACGGCGGGATTGAGCGCAGCCTTGAGGCTGACCTCCGGTCCGATGCCCGCCGGATCGCCGACGGCAATGGCAATTCGCGGCTTTTCGCTCATGCCTGGACACCCGTCCTCTATATCGGTTGCACCGCGCGCACCCGGGAGGGGGTCGACTCGTCAATCCCTGCCGTCCCCGCAAGGCGTATAGGCGCTAAGTTAAGGAACGTGTCCCGGGCGCAGCGCAGCACAAGCCATAAGCGCGTTTACGCGCGTCTTCGACGCGCTATGGCGAAGTGGTGCGCTGCAGACACCGATCTCGGTTTACCCGAGATCGGCGCTTAAATGTGGGCAAGTCGGGCAAGCCCGACTTGCGTGGACCGTCACGGTCCGTGGCGGTCCCGGATCAGCGGCGCAACGCTCCACTTTGTTTCGCGCTGCACCAAATCCGGGACACCTGGCTAGTTTAGCGCTCATGCGCGAAGGCGGGGACCTAGACCCAGCGCCTCTGCAATATGGGCGCCCGCTTTTGCGGGGGCGACAGTCGGTATGCGGCATCACTCCCACGGCATCAGCGACGCGTGGATCACGTCCGGCACGCCCTCGCCACCCACGGACTTGATGGCAAGATCCACGTCTTTGAGCCCGAACCTGTGGGTCGTGACCTTCTCCAGCGGGAAGCGCTTGGAGGCAAGCTGCTCGAGCGCGAGCTCGCAGGCTTTGAAGCTGTGACCGCGCGCGCTCTTGATGGTGATGAACTTCACCGTCACCTTTTCGAGCGGGAAATTGGGGAACTCCTTCATCTCGCCTTGGACCACGATGGTGCCGCCCTTGCGCTTGAGCGCTTCCACGCCGAGGAGAATCGGAATGGTGCCGGCGCCGGCGGTGCAGTCGAGCGCCACGTCGACGCCCTTGCCGCCGGTGATCTCCATGATGTGCGCGAGCGGGTCCTCCTTCTCGACGTCGATGGTGAAGTCGGCGCCCAGCTCTCGCGCGACCTCCATGCGCGCGCGGTCCTTCGACGTGCCGGTGACGATGATGAGCGCGGCGCCTGCCTGTTTGCAGATCACCGTCTGCGACAGGCCCTGCTGGCCGGGGCCTTGAATGAGCACGCGCGAGTTGTAGCCGACGCCGCCGTCGAACAGCGACCACTCCACCCCGTTCGCCATCGGCGTCACCAGCCCGGCCAATTCCGGCGTGACGCCTTTGGGCACGTGATGCACGACGGCGTTCCAGGGAAGATAAACGTAATGGGCAAAGCCGCCCCACAGATGTGGAGCTTTCTCGGCCGAGGTGTAGCCGTAGCGGATGGCGTCGGGGTTGCGTCGCCAGTCGGTGTTTTCGCAGTGGCGGTATTGGCCGAGATGGCACCACTCGCACTTGCCGCAGGCGACATAGTGCTCGACGAAGACCAGGTCGCCCTCCTTGAAGCCCTTGCGGCGGGTGAACTCGCGCCCCGCCTTGGCGATGATGCCGATGTTCTCGTGGCCCATGATCACCGGGCTCTTGGTCGGCGGCGATTTGTAGAGCTTGACGTCGGTTCCACAGATTCCGGCGACTTCCATTTTCATCAAGGCGGCGTCTTCCGGGATATCCGGCATCGGGTATTCCCGGATCTCCGTTTTGCTCGGGCCCACGCGAACCGCCGCCAGCACGCTTTCCGCCACCGAGAACCTCCAGTGCATCGACGCCGCGCGCAATCTAGGACCCGCCCTCAACCGGTCAAGACGATTTTGATGCCGCATGCGGCGCGAATCCCGCGGATGGACAGCCGTGGCGGCAGGTGCTTTTGATGAGGCAAAAGCGAGGCCGTCGGTCCGAAGACCGATGCCGCGCTCGGGTAACCAACATGCTGCGCTCCTTCGACACGCGGCCCGAACACCTGGAAGCACTGGAGCGGGTGAGGGAATGGACGCGCGCGCGCTTCAAGCTTGCCGAAGACGCCACGATCGTGGTCAGCGAGGTTGCTTGCGGCCTGCCCGGGTGTCCGCCGCTTGAGACCGTGGTTGCGTTTTGGACGGAGGGCGACACGCGCCATCATTTCAAAGTATTCAAGCGGGTCGCGGAGGTCGTTCCCGACGACCTTCCTCCGACGTGGCTGAAAGATGCGCTCATCGCCGTCGAAGGCGAAGGGCTCGAGTGCTGCTGAGGCGCAGCTTGCCGAAGACGGCCCGAATGCCTACGCTGAAAAGCGTTGTAGCGTCGTTCCGTAAAGCGGAAACCCGGGTCGGGGGAATATCCCCGACACAAATGGATCAATGCCGATGCTACGGAGAGAACAAAACGACCTGCTGACGCAAACCGGGCCCGGCACGCCGATGGGCCACTTGTTTCGCGCCTATTGGCTGCCCGCGCTGCTGATCGAGGAGCTGCCGGAGAACGATTGCCCGCCGGTGCGCGTGAAGCTCCTGTCCGAGCGGCTGCTTGCGTTGCGCGATAGCGAGGGCAGGTACGGATTGATCGACGAATTCTGTGCCCACCGCGGCGTGTCGCTCTGGTTCGCGCGCAACGAGCAGTCTGGCCTGCGCTGCGCCTATCACGGTTGGAAATACGACGTGACCGGCCAGTGCATCGACGTTCCCTCCGAGCCGCGCGAGAGCGGCTTTTGCCAGAAGATCAAGCTCAAATCCTATCCGCTGGTGAAGCGCGGGCCGGTGCTGTGGACCTATATGGGGCCGCCGGAGAAGCAGCCGCCGCTGCCGGAATGGGAATTCGCGACCGTGCCGGCGGATCAGGCTTTCATCTCAAAACGCCTGCAGGAATCCAACTGGCTGCAAGCCATGGAGGGCGGCATCGATTCGAGCCACGTCTCCTTCCTGCATCGCGGCGACCTCGGCTCCGATCCCCTGTTCAAGGGCGCCAAGGGCAACGAGTATAACCTCTCCGACACGCAGCCCTATTTCGAGGTCGTGGAGCAGCCGGGTGGGCTCTATATCGGTGCGCGGCGCAACGCCGAGAGCGGCCATTATTACTGGCGCATCACGCCCTGGGTGATGCCGTCCTTCACCATGATCCCGCCGCGCGGCGATCATCCGATCCACGGCCACTTCTGGATCCCGATCGACGACGAGAACTGCTGGGCGTGGAGCTACGACTTTCACCCCGTACGCCCGCTCACGCGGCGCGAGGTCGATGCCATGCGCGATGGCGCGGGCGTGCACTGCAAGTACGTGCCCGGCAGCTACCGGCCGCTCGCCAACAAGGACAACGACTATCTGATCGATCGTGCGGCGCAGAAAGCCGGCAGGACCTTCAGCGGCGTCGCCGGCTTTGCGATCCAGGACGCCTCGCTGCAGGAGAGCATGGGACCGATCTGCGACCGCACCAAGGAGAACCTCGTCTCCACCGACAACGGCATCATCATGGCGCGCCACCGCCTGATGCGCGCGGCCAAGGCACTGGTGGAGAAAGGCATCACGCCGCCCGGCGTCGATCCCGCGCACCACCGGGTGCGCTCGGCCTCGGTGGTGTTGCCGCCGGATCAGGCGTTCAAGGACGCTGCCAAGGACGCGCTCGTCACGCGTCCCGGCGTGGCGCAGACGACGGTGTAAAGAAGCCTGATGCAGCGCTGTCGTCCCCGCGAGGGGCACCCCGCGACGCTGGCGTCGCGGGGACCCCGTTGCGGGGACCCATAACCACCGCCTCTGGAATATGGGGTCCTCGCCTCCGCGGGGACGACAACACAGAGCAATGCCTCTGACACACTCATGCCCGAGCTCAAGCTCAAAACCGTCACCCGCACCCAAGGTAACAACCGCGCGCTCAAGGACGGCGCCGTCAAGCCGCGCACCTTCGCGTTCGATTTCGTCGAAGTCGATCCGCTGATCGCCGCATTCCGCCGCATGGTGCGGGGGAACGAGTTCGACGTCTGCGAGATGGCGATCACTACCTACATCTGCGCCAAGGCGCACGGCAAGCCGATGACCGCCGTGCCGGTCTTCCTGGTGCGGGCCTTCCACCACGGCGCCATCCTCGTGAACACCAAGGCCGGCATCCGCACGCCGAAGGACCTCGAAGGCAGAAAGGTCGGGGTTAACCGCGGTTATACGGTGACGACGGGGGTGTGGGCGCGCAGCATCCTGCAGGACGAGCACGGCGTGGACCTGAGCAAGATCACGTGGGTGCTCTCCGGCGACGAGCACGTGGCGGAGTATCGCGCGCCTGCCAACGTCGTGCCGATCGAGAAAGGAGAAAACATTGGCGACATGCTCGCGTCCGGCGAGCTCGTCGCCGCTATCGGCGTCGAGGTGAAGTCGCCCGACGTGAGTCCGCTCATCCCCGATGCGCTCGAGGCGGGGCTAACGGCGCTGCGTCGGCGCGGCCATTACCCGATCAACCACACGGTGGTGATCAAGGACGAGCTGATCGCCAAACGTCCCGATCTCGCCGCCGATGTGTTCGACGCCTTTGCCCGCGCCAAGCGCCGCTATGTCGAGGACCTCAAAGCAGGCAAGATCGACAAACCGACCGAGGTCGACGAGGTGCACCGGCGCGTCATGGAGATTACCGGCGAGGCGCTCCCCTACGGCATCGCGCCGAACCGCGACGTCATCGAGGACCTGATCCGCCACGCGCTGACACAGGGCATCATCAGCAAGCCGGTGACGGCCGAGGAGCTGTTTGCGCCCAGCACGCGCGTCCTGGTGGGGTGACTCGGTTCAGGTGCAGATCGGTTTCGACAGAAGCCGCGCGAGCGGCGAACTCAGGCTGCTCCCCCATCATCAACTCTTGATCGGGCGGCCGGCGCGCACGTCCGCGATCAGCGCGCTCAAGGCCTCGAGGCTGATCTTGGCGACATTGGCATACGTTTGGGCCTTGGAGTCGATCCATGTCTCGGCATAGCCGATGGCGGCGTGGGCCATGCGCATGCGGCCGTCGAGCCAGGGGCCGCCGCCGAAACCGCCGAGCACGGGGAGTTTGACCGCGCGCACGACTGCGGCGCCTGCGACCGGTCCGGAATTGGTGAAGTCGAGGAGCGAGGCGCCCGCGTCTTCCAGGAGCTTCGCCTGTTCTACGAGCGTCGCCGTCATCTCCGCCGGCGCCTGGGCTCCGGGTGCGGACTGGGCGCCGTAGGGGATGCCGTATCGCAGCGCAGTCTGCGGTGTGATGCCGAACTGGGCGAACACCGGGATGCCGGCGCGCACGAGCGCGCGAACGGTGTCGGGGAAATCGGCCGCTGCATCGAGCTTGACCATGTCTGCGCCGCCCTCCTTCACCAGGCGAATGGCGGCGCGCAGCGCGCTCTCGCTTCCCTCCTGCAGCGGACCAAACGGCAAGTCGCAGCTCACCAGCGCGCGGGTGACTCCCCGGCGCACCGCTCTGCAGACGACAAGCATCTCGTCCATGGCGACTTCGAGCGGATTGGAGTGACCCCACAAGTTGACGCCCACGGAGTCTCCCACGGAGACGATGTCAACCCCGGCGCGGTCGGCAATCCGCGCGATTTGATAATCCCAGGCGACCACGCCCACGCTCTTTTGTCCCTCGCGCTTCATCTGCAGAAGCGCGGGGATCGTAACCTTGGCCGCCATGCTCCCCTCTTTCCTTCGATGATGCTCGCGGTGTCAGAATTTCTCCACCCACGGCCGCAGCTCGATCTCCCATGCCCAGGCGCTGCGGGACTGATGGATGAGATGCATGTAGCTGTCGGCGATCGCGTCGGGATCGAGCGTGCTGTCCGGACTGTCGCCCGAGTCCGGCCGGTGCGCGCTCCTGATGCCGCCGTCGACCACGACGTGCGCCACGTGAATGCCCTGCGGCGAAAGCTCGCGCGCCATGCTTTGCGCCAGCCCGCGCAGCGCGAACTTGCCCATGGCAAACGGCGCCGACTGGGGATAGCCCTTCACCCCGGCGGAGGCGCCGGTGAGCAGGATCGCGCCGTGCTTCTTCGACAGCATGCGGCGTGCCGCCTGTTGGGCGACGAGGAAGGCGCCATAGGCGGTGACCGCGAGCGCTTTCTCCACGTCGAGCGGATCAATCTCGACGAAGGGGCCGCGGGTACGAAAGCTTGCATTGTAGACGACGATGTCCGGCGCCCCGAGGGAGGCATCGACATCGGCGAACAGCTTATCGACGTCCCCGCGCTTGGTTGCGTCGCAGGCGAACGCCCGCCCGCCGACTTCTTTGACGAGCCCATCGAGGTCGCCGGTGGTGCGCGCAGCGAGCGCCACCTTGATGTTCTCTTTGGCCAGCGCGCGTGCGAGGGAGGCGCTCAGCCCGGAACCTACGCCCACGATGAGCGCGGTATTGAATTTGACATTCGTCATGGTGAGTTTCCGGTTCGTGTCCTTAGATAAGGGACGAAACTAGCACGGCGGGGTGGAGCGATGGCGCGCTTTCTGATCGTGCTCGGACTTGTGATCCTGGTGGTCGGCCTGCTGTGGCCGTATCTGAGCAAGCTCGGGCTCGGCCGCTTGCCTGGCGACATCGTCATCGAGCGGGAAAACGCTACGTTCAATTTCCCGCTGGTGACGTGCTTGCTGCTGAGCCTGTTCCTGAGCCTCGTCTTGTGGCTCGCACATCGATGATGGCGTGCCGCTCAAGTCGGCGAAGCGAACTCGATCGCGTGTCCCGGGCGCAGCGCAGCGTGAGCGGAAGGAATGGTGCGCTGCAGACACCGAGCTCGGGTTTACTTGAGATCGGCAATCAAATCTGCGCAAGTCGGGTAAACCCGACTTGCGTGGACCGTAATGGTCCCGGGGCGGTCCCGGATCAGCGGTGCACCGCCATCAGCGCGTTCACGTGCGCCTTTGACGCGCTATGGCGCTGCACCGCATCCGGGACACGAGCCGGTTGGTTTTACTGGCGATACTGCTGAATGCGCGTGGTGCGCAGGCCGGCCAAGCCGTGCTGGTCGATCGAATATTGCCAGGAGAGGAATTCCTCGACCGTGAGCGTGTAGCGGCTGCAGGCTTCCTCGAGCGAAAGCAGCCCCCCGCGCACGGCGGCAACGACCTCGGCCTTGCGCCGGATGACCCAGCGCTTGGTGCCCGGTGCGGGCAGATCGGCGATGGTCAGCGGGCTGCCATCAGGCCCGATGACGTATTTGGCCCGCGGTCGAAGGGGCTCGCTCATCAATGATCTCACGCACTCCACTGGCAAATCACGGCGAAGGTAGCGGCCGGCACTTAAGATTTGCCTAAGTTCCGGGCGATGGCGGCCGCATTGCTGCCGCCAAACCGCGCCGGCGGCGGCCGACGGCCGATCAACCGGGCCCGAGCCCTTTAGTTCGTCATTCCGGCCGGGCCGCGCGGGCCGGATTCCATAACCACCGGCAGTGGTTATGGAATCCGGGCTCGCTGGCTTCGCCCGCGTCCCGGAATGACGGGTCGGAGATTGTTTCCCATGACCTGTGGGGCCGGGCAGCCGCATGGCCGCATCACCCCCTCCAGCGGTCCCGCTGCGCGATCCCATGGCCGCATGCGTGCGATCCGGGCGGCGAGTGCCTATAATAAATGGATAAAGGTGCGTGAGGCCCCAGCGGGGGCGCGTAAGTCGGTTGCGCCGGAAAAGCAATGCTCAACAGCCTCGACCTCGAAGGCTTCCCGCGCGAGACCCGCGTGGTCGTCGCCATGTCGGGCGGCGTCGATTCGTCGGTCACGGCGGCGCTGCTCAAGGCCGAGGGCTACGACGTCGTCGGCGTCACGCTGCAGCTTTACGACCACGGCGCCGCTACCCATCGCAAGGGGGCCTGCTGCGCGGGGCAGGACGTCTATGACGCGCGCGCGGTAGCGGAGCGGATCGGCATTCCCCATTACGTGCTCGACTACGAGAGCCGCTTCAAGGAAGCGGTGATCGACCGCTTTGCCGAGAGCTATGTGGCGGGCGAAACGCCGGTGCCGTGCATCGAGTGCAACCAGTCGATCAAGTTTCGCGATCTACTCTCGACCGCGCGCGAGCTCGGCGCCAAGGTGCTGGCCACCGGTCATTACGTCGCCTCGCGGCCGCTGCCGGGAGGCGGCCGCGCGCTCTACCGCGCGCGCGACGAAGAGCGCGACCAGAGCTATTTCCTGTTTGCCACCACACGCGAGCAGCTCGGGGTGTTGCGCTTTCCGCTCGGCGACAAGACCAAGGCGGAGACGCGGGAGCTTGCCCGCCGGTTTGGACTTTCGGTCGCCGACAAGCACGACAGCCAGGACATTTGCTTCGTGCCATCGGGCCGCTACACCGAGGTGATCGAGCGGCTCAAGCCCGGCGCCGCCGAGCCCGGCGACATCGTCGATCTCGAGGGCCGGGTGCTCGGCTGTCATTCCGGCATCATCCATTTCACCGTCGGCCAGCGCCGCGGCATCGGCATCGCCGCCGGGCATCCGCTCTACGTGGTGCGGCTCGATGCGGCCTCGCGCCGGGTGGTGGTCGGACCGCGCGAGGCGCTGCGCACCAGCCGGATGCGGCTACGCGAGGTCAATTGGCTGGGCGAGGACACCATCGACCATGCGCTGTGCGCCGGCTGGCACGAGGTGTTCGTCAAGGTGCGCTCCACGCGGCCGCCGCAGCCGGCCTGGCTGAGCCGGGGAGCCCACGGCGTGGAGGTCGATCTGCTCGACGGAGAGGACGGCGTTTCGCCGGGCCAGGCCTGCGTGTTCTACGACGCGGCCGAAGGACAGGCGCGCGTGCTCGGCGGCGGCTTTATCCAAAGCGCGGTTGCGGCGACGCGCCTTCCAGTCATGCGGGAGGCGCGTGTGGTCTCGGGCGCCAGCCATATGTAAGTTTCGCCGCATCGCTTGATCCGTGCGGCGTGGCGTGAGTTGACGTGGGGGCGATGGCGGGCGAAATCGACATCGACACGGTCGCGAAGGCCTACGCGCGTTGGGCGCCGGTCTACGATTTTGTCTTCGGCGCGGTGTTCGACGCCGGCCGCAAGGCCTCGATCGCGGCCGCCGAGCGCGTCGGCGGGCGCATCCTCGATGTTGGCATCGGCACCGGCATCTCGCTGACCGACTATGCATCGACCCTGCGGGTCGTCGGCGTCGACTACTGCGAGCCGATGCTGCGCAAGGCGCACGAGCGCCTCGCCGAGTACAAGCTCGCCCATGTCGAGGCGCTGGCGGTGATGGACGCGCAGCATCTCGGCTTTCCCGACGCTTTCTTCGATGCGGTGGTCGGGCAATACGTCATCACCACGGTGCCGGACCCCGAGGCCGCGCTTAACGAGTTTGCCCGCGTGACGAAGCCGGGCGGCGAGATCATCCTGGTCAACCATCTTGGCGCCGAGGCGGGGCCGCGCCGCATGTTCGAGCAGAGCTTTGCGCCGGTCGCGCGTCGGCTCGGCTGGCGGCCGGAATTCCGCTGGCAGCGGCTGGCGCAATGGGCCGAGCGCCACGGCGGCGTGCGCGTGCTGGAACGCCGCCCCATGCCGCCGTTCGGGCACTTCTCGCTGATTCGCTTCGAGCGGCTCGCGACCGGCGCCGACGGGCGGGGAAGGGCGGGGGCGGAAAAGACAGACGGTCCGCAATACACCTAATGTCGACGTTCGGAGTGATCCGGCGCTCTCCGCGCCGTAGGAACTACAGAACTTATGCGCCGCGTGAAGTGCCAACCCGGAGCACCCCCATGCTGAAACTCCCCGGCCACAGCCGATATGCCTATTCGCCGATCGTCGAACGCAAAGACTACAGTTGGCCGGGAGGCAAGCGGCTCGCCTTCTATGTCGCGCTCAATATCGAGCATTTTGCCTTCGGCGCCGGGCTCGGGATGGATCCGGTCCGCAGCGGGCAGCAGACGACGCGCAATTTCGCCTGGCGCGATTACGGCAACCGGATCGGCAATTGGCGCCTGTTCGAAATCCTCGACGAGCTGAAGCTGCCCGCCACGATCCTGTTGAACAGCAGCGTCTGCTATCACTACCCGCAGATCGTGGAGAAGATCAAAGCCCGCGGCGACGACGTGCTCGGCCATGGCCGCACCAATGCCGAGCTGCTGCGGGGGATGTGGGAGCACGACGAGGTGCGTGCCATTCAGGAATGCACGGAGATCATCGAGAAGTACGTCGGCGTGCGGCCGACCGGGTGGATGGGGCCCGGCGCGCTCGAATCCAACCTCACGCCCGATCTGCTCAAAGAGGCGGGCTATACGCATTTGCTCGATTGGCCCGTCGACGACCAGCCGATCTGGATGCAAACGCGCGCGGGGCCGCTGCTCTCGGTTCCCTATCCCATGGAATTGAACGACGCCGGCTCTCAGGCGCATCGCGACCACACCGGCCGCCAGTTCGCCGAGATGATCGTCGATCAGTTCGAGGAGATGCTGGAGCAATCGGAACGCCAGCCGCTCGTCTATGCGCTCTCCCTGCACGGCTTCATCGTCGGGCAGCCGTTCCGCCTGCGGCCGGTGCGCCAGGCGATCAAGCATTGCGTCGAGCACAAGCACAAGGATCGAGTCTGGTACACGCGCGCCGGCGACATCGCGAAATACTGCTTCTCGCTGCCGAAGGGCCTCATCCCGGGCAGTGACTGATGCCGGGAGCTAGAAGCTGGATCTCGGCTTTCTTTAGGTGAGGCCGGGCAACAAAACTCCGTTCATTCCCGCCCTCGCTTTCGCGGGGTAAACTCAAGCGGAATTCAGGGCCGGGCTGCGTAAGCAGCATACGATTGAGTGATACAGCGCGCGCATACGCGAGGCTTGAGATTGTGATGGCAGTCGAGGTCGCAAAAATCGAGCTCAAGAACGTGCAGGACGCCTCCGGGCTTGAGGCATGCATCGCGCGCGGGCAGTTCGCTGCTGACCAGGTGATCGCCGTCATCGGCAAAACCGAAGGCAACGGCGGCGTGAACGACTTCACGCGCATCCTGGCCGACCAGGCCTTTCGCCGCGTGTTGCAAAAACATGGCAAGCGAAGCGAAGCGGAGATTGCCGCGATTCCTATGGTCTGGTCGGGCGGGTGCGATGGCGTCATTACCCCGCACGCGACCGTGTTTGCCACGAACGACAAGACCGGCCCCCCATCGAAATCGTGCTTAGCGATCGGAACCGCGATCAGCGCCGAGCTGCTGCCTGAGGACATCGGGCGGCCGGCGATGGTGGAGAAGGTCGCGGACGCGGTCAGAGCGGCGATGCGCGATGCCGGCATCGACGATCCCAAAGATGTGCATTACGTGCAGACCAAGACGCCGCTGCTCACCATCGAGTCGGTCCGCGATGCGGAGGCCCGCGGCCGGCACGTCGCCTGCGAGGTGCATGACTCGATGGGCGTTTCGAATGGCACCGCCGCGCTGGGGATCGCGCTCGCCCTCGGCGAGATCAAGCCGCCGCGCGCCGAACAAATCTGCAGAGATCTCGACCTTTACTCGTCGGTCGCCTCCTGCTCCTCGGGTGTCGAGTTGACGCGAGCGCAGGTCGTACTGCTCGGTAACAAGCTCGGCGCTGGCGGGCGCTACCGCATCGGGCATGCGGTGATGCGGGATGCGCTGGATATGGACGGCATTTACGAGGCCATCCGCAACGCCGGGCTCGATTTGCCGGCCCGGCCGCGCGCCGAGGACCTCGGCGGCCGAGTGGTCAACTGTTTCATCAAGTGCGAAGCCGACCGCCGCGGCTCTTTGCGTGGACGCCGCCAGATCATGCTCGACGATTCCGACGTGCACCATCATCGGCATGCCAAGGCCGCGGTCGGCGGCGTGGCGGCAGCGGCGATCGGCGATCCGGCGGTGTTCGTCTCGGTCGATGCCATGCACCAGGGACCGCAGGGCGGCGGACCGGTTATTGCCATCATCGAGGCGGGAGAGTAGGGCAAGTCACCCTCTACCCAGCCATCCCCCCGAGCGACCCACGAGGGGAGGGAAGGGACCGGGTTGTCGCTTCGCGCTAATTCCATTTGACCGAAATCCGCGCTACGAGAACGTGGCCGTGACCAAATATCTGCAGACGTTCTGAGGATCGTCGTGGGGCGGGAAAGCTCGGTCGCGCGAGCGCATCAGGGTCGAGCGCCGATGGGCGAGGACGGCGCCGCTGCGGCATCCGCCCACGTCACCGTCCGCGGCCTGACCAAGCATTTCCCCGACGCCGTCGTCTACGATCGCTTCGACCTCGACATTCCGCGTGGGAAGCTCGTCTCGATCTTCGGCCCGAACGGCTGCGGCAAGAGCACGCTGATCAACATGATCACCGGCTTGATCCCGATCGATGCGGGAGAAATCCTGTTCGACGGCAAGCCTCTTCGCGACATCAAGTTCGGTTACGTGTTTCAGAATTATCGCGAGGCGCTGTTTCCTTGGCTGCGTGCGATCGACAACATCCAATATCCGCTCAAGCTGATGAAGCTGCCGAAGGCCGAGCGCCGCATGCGTACCGAGCGGATGGTCGCGAGCCTCGGGGTCAAGATCGACCTCAAGCGTTATCCCTATGAGCTGTCCGGCGGCCAGCAGCAACTTGTCTCGATCATGCGCGCGCTGGTCGTGGAGCCACAAATCCTGTTTCTCGACGAGCCGTTCTCGGCGCTCGATTACGAGATGACGCTGTTCATGCGCGATCAGCTTCAGCGCATCTTCGTCGAGACCGGCACGACGACGGTGCTCGTCTCGCACGATCTCGAGGAGGCGGTTTACCTCGCCGACCGCATTCTGCTGCTCTCGCGCCGTCCGGCGTCCATCGCCGACTACGTGCATTATGACGCGGCGCGGCCGCGCACCGACGCGACGCTGTCACAGCACGACTTCGTCCGCATCAAGGCGCACTGCCTCGAGGTCTTCCAGCGGGAGGTGCGCAAGGGATGAAGCCGATTCGTTTCGATCCCTATCTTCCGATCATCGGGGTCGTTGGCCTCATCGTCATTTGGTACTTGGCGGTTTGGTACCAGGTCGTCGATCCCGTTCTGCTGCCCTCGCCGGTCGATACCTTCCGCGCGTTATGGAAGGGAATGGCGGGCGGCCGGCTCGGCTTCGATTTCATGCGCACGTTGGAGCGCACCATCCTCGCCATCCTGATCGCGGCGGCGATCGCCATTCCGCTCGGCGTCGCGCTCGGCGCCTCCGAAAGGGTCTACCGCTCGGTCGAGTTCGTCATCGATTTCTTCCGCTCCACCCCCGCCTCGGCCATGTTCCCGCTGTTCCTGGTGCTGTTCGGGGTCGGCGACAAGACGAAGGTTTCGGTTGCAGCATTCGGGGCGGCACTCGTCATTCTGTTCAACGTGGCCTATGGGGTCATGAATGCCCGCAAAACGCGGCTTCTGGCCGCCAAGGTGATGGGCGCCTCGCGCATTCGCGTGCTCATCGACGTGATGCTGCTCGAGTCGCTGCCGCAGACCTTCGTCGGATTGCGCAACGGCGTGTCGCTGGCGCTCGTGATCGTGGTGGTGGCGGAGATGTTCATCGGCTCGACCGATGGTCTCGGCCAGCGCGTGTTCGAGGCGCAGCAGCTCTTCGCCATGCCCGACATGTACGCGGCAATCTTCGCGGCCGGCGCACTGGGCTACGGCCTCAACCTCATGTTTCTGCTTGTCGAGCGCCAATTCGTGCATTGGTCGGGAAAGTAGCGGGCCTATTCCCGACTCATCCCCGAATTGCGAAGATCGCTACTGAATCGGAGGGATGCCGGCCTTGACGATGATCTCGCGCCATTTGACGGCTTCGGAACTGATGAACTTGGCGAGCCCCTCGGGCGTCGTCGAAGCCCCTTCCGCGCCCTGCTCGACGATCTTGGCGGCGACCTGCGGATCCTTGATCGCCGCGACCACCTCCTCGTTGAGCTTGGCGATGATCGGCTTTGGCGTTCCGTGCGGCGCCAATAGCGCGAGCCAGCCCGACGCCTCGTAATTCTGCATTCCCGCCTCAGCAGCCGTGGGAACGTCGGGAAGCGCGGTCATGCGTTTGCTCGCCGCCACCGCGAGGGCCCTCGCGTCGCCGCTCTGCAGCGGCGCGCTCACGTTCGGCAGCCACTGGAATCCGACCGGCACCGTGCCCGCGATCAGGTCCGGCACGTATTGCGCGATATTGCGGTAGGGCACGTGGGTCAGCTCCAGTCCCGCGACCTGCTCGAAATACACTCCGGAAAGGTGTTGCGAGCTGCCGATGCCGACCGAGCCGTAGTTGAGTTGTTTCGGCCGCGCCTTCGCATAGGTCACGAATTCGTTGAGCGATTTCACCGGCAGCTTCGAACTCACCACGATGAGAATTGGGAAATACGCAAACAGCGAGATCGGCTCCAAATCCTTGTCCGGGTCGTAGCCAAGGTCGCGGTAGAGCGTTCTGTTGGCAGCCATCGGACCGGTCGAGCCCATCACCAGCGTGTAGCCGTCGGGCGCCGCCTTGGTTGCCGCGCTGGTGCCGATATTGCCGCCTGCGCCCGGCCGATTGTCGACGATGAAGGGCTGTCCGATCGACTTCGCCATGCGATCGAGCAGAATGCGCATGACCACGTCGCTCGCGCTCCCACCGGCAAAGGGAACGATCACTTGGATGGGCCGTGTCGGATAGGCTTGCGCCGATGCCGGTGCAGCGAGGATTGCGACGGCGGCTGCGGCCACGTGCAGAAGGTGCGAACGTGTCATGGAATTCCCCTCGGAAAGACTCTGCTGCGTTCAAGCGTAATTGGCCGATCGGTTCAAGCCCATTCTGCGGGCGCAGTGCTCGATTTGCGTTCGCAATCGCCTTGCCGGCCTCAACCAGCTATACGATGATGCAGCGCGCGGGCGCAGTAGGGGACAATCGTGCAACGAAATCTCGACAACGACAATCAGAGCCTACGCGGCTTCTTGCGGCTGGTCGAAACCGAATATCCAGACGAATTGCTGCGCGTTCGTGAGCCGATCGACTTGCGCTTCGATGCCACGGCCTTGGTGTTCGAGCTGGATCATGCCGGCAAGAGTCCGGTCGTCGTGTGCGAGAACGTGCGCGGCAGCGGCATGCCGCTCGTGACGAACGTCGCCGGCAATCGCAAGCTCTTGGCCGCCTGTCTCGGCGTAGAACCCGCCGATCTGCCTAGCGCCTTCCGCGAGCGCTGCCAAAAGTACATCCCTTGCGAAGTCGTCGACCGCGGCGCGTGGGATGAGGTGGTGCTCGAAGGCGACGACGTCGACCTCGCCAAATTGCCGATTCCGCTGCAATTCAAAGTGGACGCCGCGCCCTATATCACCGCCGGCCAGATCGTGGCGCGCGATCCGGTGACCGGCATCGATACGACCGGCTTCCACCGCCTGATGCTAAAAGGCAAGAATCGACTTGGCGTGTCGTTGCATTCGCGCCGTCGCCTCTACGAATTCTATCGCCGCGCCGAGGAGCGGGGGCAATCGCTCCCCGCGGCGATCACGCTCGGAACCCATCCGCTGCACTATATGGGCTCGATGGTCTACGCCTATCCGCCGCACGTGCGAAAGTTCGAGATCATCGGCGGCTTGTTCGGCGAACCATATCGGCTTGCCCGCTGCGGGGTCGCCGATCTCGAAGTGCCCGCCGGCGCCGAGATCATCATCGAGGGTGAAATCCTACCCAATGTGCGCGAGCCGGAAGGTCCGTTCAGCGAGTTCACCGGTTACGCCTCCTACCGCAGCACCCAGAACGTGTTCGTCGCGCACCGGATTCGCATGCGCCGCGACGCCATGTTCCACAGCGTCACCTCGGGAATGTCACGGGACCATATCTTGGTTTCTTGCATCACCCGGGAAGGCGAGATCCTCAACGCGCTACGGCGCAATTTGCCGAACGTGCGCGCGGTGCACGTGCCGCACACCACTTGCGGCGCCTTCATGGCCTTCATTTCCATGAAGAAGATTGCCGAAGGCGAGCCGCAGATGGCGATCATGGCCGCGCTCGGCACCGAGCAGTACACCAAGTACGTGATCGTCGTGGACGACGACGTCGACATCTTCAACATCAACGACGTCATGTGGGCGCTCGCCACGCGGATGCGGGCGGAGAAGGACATCGTCTTCATCCCGGGGGCCAAGGGCGCGATCCTCGACCCCACATCCGACCCGGAGACTTTCACCCTGACGAAGATGGGAATCGACGCGACCCGCCCCGCGGGGCGCGAATTTGCCGAGCGGCTGACGATCTCGGATGATCAGCGCGCGCGGGCGCGCTCGATCCTGGCCGCGGCCGGCGTCAAGGCATAGGCGGGGCCGGTACCAACGACCGCCGCTATGAGCTCTTGCGCGGCAGGTATTTCTCCGACCGCTTTTCAACCTCGGTCCATTCCGCCTCGGTCAGCTTCACCGTGCCCACGAACTTGTTGGTGAAGAGTGTCTGTGTGGGCGGGGCATTCTTGACGCCCATATAGGTTTCGACCGTGTTCGCCGTGGTGGCGACGAGATCGGGATCCATGTAGCCGAGCCCGTGTTGCCGCACCGCGGGCACGACGCCGAGCGCGGTGCTCACCGCTTGCCCGTACTCGATCACCTTCTGGTTGGCGACGCTGCCGCCTTGGAACTCCTTGACGCTCTCGAGGTGCAGCGCGACGGATTTTTCCGGATTCAAATAGACGTATTTCAGCCCTTCCATCAGGCCGCCGACGAACGCCTCGCACAGATCCGGCTTCTTCTCGATGGTACTGCGCTTGCACGCGACTACGTTGCTGAACATCTTCACCCCGTAATCCTCGTACAACATGCTGTTGATCTCGAGCCCCTGCGCCCACAGACTCGGCGCGATACTGCCGAAGAAGTTTCCTTCCGCCTTGACCTGCCTCTCCACCAAGGCCTTGATCAGCGCGGCCGCATCCATGGTCACCTTGTTGACCTTCTTGTCGTCGATCCCGGTCGCCTTGATGAACGCCGGCCAGAGTTGGAAATCGCCGCTGCCGACGTCGAAGGCGACCGTCTGACCCTCGAGGTCCTGCGGCTTGGTGATGCCGTATTCCTTGAGCGAGAAAATCCCGACCGGAGAGCGCGGCCAGATTCCCGCGATCGCGACGAGGTCGAGCCCGCGCGCCGCGCAGTTCATCATCACCGCCAGATCGAGGATGCCGAAATCATACTGCCCCTGATCCACCGGCACGCACACCCGGCCGGAGCCGAAGCCGCGGTCGATGGTCACCTCCAGGCCGCGCTTCTCCCAGAAGCCCATCTTGTTCGCAACGAACGCGTAGCTGAAGGTCCCCAGCGGCAGCCAGGGCAGCGTCATCTTGACGGGCGTCGCGGCGCGCAAAACGGCGGGTACACCAATGCCCACGCCCGCCGATGCGACGGCGGTGCCGAGCTTCAGGAAAGAACGGCGATGCATTGTCATTGAAGTCACTCCTCTGTGCTGGGTGAGGATACCGGACGATGTCGGGGTTTTCACGAGCAGCCTTCGGCTCTCAATCTCGCTCGATAATGCAAAAGTCCAATCCGGCGCTTCATCCTCCTCCGGCTGCCACCGCATCCGAGGGCGGCTGCCAGTACACCGCCCAGCTCTCCACGCCGGCGATGATCGCGTAGAGCGCAAGGCCGCTGATGCTGAGCGCAGCGATCGCCGCCAGCATCAGCGGGGTGTCGAGCAGGCCGCCGGCGAGCTTGATCAGGTAGCCGATGCCTTCCTGAGAAGCGACGAATTCCGACACGATGACGCCGATGATGGCAAGCGTGATCGAAATCTTCATGCCGCCGAAGATATAGGGCAAGGCGTTCGGCATGCGAATCTTCCAGAAGATCTGCCAGCGCGAGCCCATGAAAGTGCGCGCCATGCGATGAATGTCTTCGTCGATCGATTCAAAACCCATGGCCGCGTTGATCGTCATGGGAAAGAACGCGACCAGGAACGCCAGCAGCAGACTCGACATGGTTCCGGTCCCGAACCACACGATGAACAAAGGCGCAATGGAGATTTTCGGGATCACCTGGGAGACGATGATGACCGGATAGAAGCCCTTTCGGACGATGTTGGAGTAGGTGATCAACACGGCGACGAGAATGCCGCCGACAACGGAAAGTGCAAACCCGAGAACGGTGAGATAAAGCGAAGGCCACAGATGCGTAAGCAGCAGATCATGGCGCTGCGCCATCGCCTCGAAAACCGCCGAGGGCGGCGGCAATATGATGCTGCGGATGCCCAATGCCCTGACGCTGACCTCCCAGATCAAGAGCAGAAACGCCGTGACGAGGATCGGCCACGCGATCGCGGCCGCGTGCTTGGCAATGTTATTCGGCATGGCTCGCCTCGATCGCTTTGCGCAGATGGCGAACCAAGCGGTTGAACGTTTCATCTTCGGTCACCGCAATGGCTCGCGGTCGCGGAAGCTCGATTGCCAGCTCGTCGATGATGGTGGCGGGTCGGCGACCCATGACCAGCACGCGATCGGAGAGAAAGGCGGCTTCGCGGATGCTGTGGGTGACGAAAATTACCGTCTTGCGGTGGGCCTGCCAGATGCGCTGCAGCTCGACCGCCATTTCGTCGCGCGTGATTGCATCGAGCGCGCTGAACGGCTCGTCCATCAGTAGGATGCTGGGATCGTGCACGAGCGCCCGGCAAATCGCGACGCGCTGGCGCATGCCGCCCGAGAGCTGACGCGGCAGCAGTCCGGAAAACTCGTCGATTTTCGCCATGCGCAGCAGGTCCATCGCGCGCCGGCGGTATTGTGGACGTGGCAGCTTCAGCAGCTCGATGGGAAACAGCACGTTTTGCAAGACCGTGCGCCATGGCAGCAGAACCGGGCTCTGGAAAACCACGCCGATTTCCCGCCGAGGTCCCGCGACCTTCGCGTCCTTGATGCGGATTTCGCCGGCGCTGGGATCGATGAGTCCCGCAATCATCATGAGCAACGTGCTCTTGCCGCAGCCGCTCGGCCCGAGCACGCTGACAAACTCCCCGTCGGCAACGTCGAAGGACAGCTGCCGGATCGCTTCAAGGTCGCCGAATGTCTTCTTGAGAGCTGCGATGCGCACAATGGCTCCGCCGTGGGGCCAGCCGGCGGCAATGCCGGGCGTCGGCGAGGCGGCTGCCGATCGCAACGCATCGCTCTCCTCAATCCCGCGGTCGGCAGTCATGCTCGTTGATTTGAACCGCGCACGCCGAGCGACTTCGTTGCCGAGTTGGCGCGGAGACCTCCCCATCGTGCTATCATACCCGCTCTTAACCGCAAGCAGAGTTTAGGCATGTCTGGCCAAGGGGTCGGGGCTTCCGTTCCGCGCAAGGAGGATGACCGATTTCTGCGCGGGCGCGGCCAATACGTCGCTGACTTCCGCCTTCCCGGTGCGCACGAAGTTGCCTGCGTGCGAAGCACGGTGGCGCACGGCCGCATTCGCAACCTGTACGTTCCCGACGAGTATAAAGTCGCGGTCTTCACTGCGGCAGATCTCTGCAACGTCAACCCTATTCGAGCCGCGACCTCGCTCGCC
>WNGE01005643.1_pt1 | contig 23817 bp, 25 predicted proteins | sample 5400651 | NCBI WGS metagenome assembly WNGE01 (sample SAMN13153370, study PRJNA577476) | soil metagenome | isolation source: 60 cm soil or saprolite under grassland replicate 2 | place: USA:California | collected 2016-06-15
GGCGGCGAGCGCGCGCTTCCAGCCAAACGCATCGGTGAACGCCCCGCCGGGAATCTGCCCGACGACGCCCGCAAGCGTGCCGGTCGTCAGCGCGAGCCCCACCTGCGCCTTCGACCAGCCGAGATCCGCGAGATAGAAGTCGGCCTAAATCAGGAGGAGGCAGGCGAACGCTGTAGTGGGCAAAAGCTTGCGGCACAGGGGTTTGCGGTGGCTCAGCCTAGATGTTACATAAGCAGGGGGAGGCGACGGGAAGCAGGTGCTTGCTTCCCAATCGCTTCCCAAGGAGACCGCCATGAAATTCTCGAAAGCCACGGTCGCCGCCCTGGCGCTGCCGGCCGGCAAGACTGATCACGTCGTGTTCGACGACACGCTGCCGGGGTTCGGTATTCGCCTTCGCGCCGGGGGCAAGCGCGGCTATGTTGTCCAGTATCGCGCCGGCGGCCGGCAGCGCCGAGAAAGCTTGGGCGACGCCCGCACCGTCGATCTCGACGAGGCCCGGCGCGCCGCCAGGCGCAAGCTCGGCGCCGTGGCGACTGGGCACGACCCGGCCGCCGAGCGGGCTGAAGCTCGGGCCCGAGCGAAGCGAACGCTCGGCGCGATCGTCCCCATCTTCCTCGCCCATAAGCGCGTGGCGATTCGGCCGTCGACCGGCGAGCCGCCGCGGCCGGCGACGATGGTGGCCGCAACGATGCAGCTCGAGCATCGGTGGGCGCTGCTCCACAGCAAGCCAATCCACGAAATCACCCGTCTCGACATCTCCGCTCGGCTCGCCGAGATCAGGCTTGAGAACGGTCCCGGCGCCGCGCGCGCGGCGTACGCAGGACTTAGCGATCTCCTCGGCTGGGCCGTCGCGGAAGGCATCGTTGCGATGAATCCGATTATTGGCGCGCGCAGGCCGGCCGCGGCGCGGGCGCGCGAGCGCGTGCTCGACGACCACGAGCTCGGCGCGGCATGGCGTGCCTGCGCCGATCTCGGCGAGTACGGCGCGATCGTCCGGCTGCTCGTGCTGACCGGATGCCGCAGGCAAGAGATTGGCGATTTGGCGTGGGACGAGCTCGACCTCGAACACGGCACCATGCGCATCCCCGGCACGCGGACAAAGAATCATCGCGATCACGCGTTGCCGCTTCCGCCGCTCGCGATCGAGGTGATCGAGGCGATTCCGGCCTGTCGGCTCGACCACGGCCGGCGGTTGTTCGGCGAGGGTGCGGGCGGGTTCTCGGGGTGGTCGAGCGGAAAGGCGAAGCTCGATGCGGCGCTCGCCGGCGCCGAATTGCCGTCGTGGGTCATCCATGACATCCGGCGGTCGGTCGCCACCGGCTTGGCAAATCTCGGTGTGCAACCGCATGTCATCGAAGTGATTCTCAATCACGTCTCGGGCCACAAGGCCGGCGTCGCCGGAACCTATAATCGGAGTCCCTACGAGCGCGAGGCTCGCGCGGCGATGATGCTCTGGGGTGAGCACATCGAGGCGATCGCGGAGGGTCGCGGGCGCAAAATCGTGCCGCTCACGGCGCGCCGCTGATGCGGGCGCCTGCTAAGGGCCGGGCGCGAGCGCATCAGGCCGGCGCCGCCTTTCGCGGCGAAGGTGTGGTTCGGGCGGACCCACACCGGCATCGGCAATTTTGGATAGACATAGACGCCGGCGGGCACTCGTCGCAGTCGAGAGCAACAGCCGCGGCACGCAACAAGCGGAAGGCCGCGCTCGGCACCGAGCTCGAATCGCTGATCCGGCACTACGTCGCGACCCACGCCGGGCGCGTCCCGAACCAAACCTGGAGTATCAGCAAGCTGCAAAACTCCGGCGCGGCGGAACGGCTTGTTCGGGAAGTCGTTAAAGAGACCCATCGAAAATTAGGACTGCGAACTCGCCGTCTAAAATAGTTCGCACGCCCCTCCCGGTGGTGTGTGATCCGACGCGCGGAATCTCATTAGCATCCTCACGCATACCGGCGCACGTCAGCGCCGCCATCTGCGAGGATGCCTCCCAATGTCTCCCCAGGAAATTCTCGAGTTTGAGGAACGCGAGCGCAAGCGGCGTGAGCGCGAGCGGCGCGAGCGTGAGCGCCGTGAGCGCCAATCCAATCTCGCTAAACAGCTGCTCCCGGGCGAGCTCGCGCTTCGGCGAGTTGTGAGCCTCGAAGAGGCCGCCGATATCGCGGGCGTGTCGATCGACACGCTCCGGCGCCGCCACCGCAACAAAATTCGAACCCTGTCACCGCGTCGGCAAGGAATGACGATCGGCGACGCACTGGAAATCGAAGCACCGGAGGTACTCGCCGATCCTGATTGAGGGTGAAGAGCCGGGCACATGGCCCGGCGTCTTCGCGACGCGGCCTCGGCGTCAATTCCCCGAGGCGAATTCGCGGCGCTGCTTGGTGCCAACCGGAGCGCCGCCAACTGAGGAGTGCCAATATGGCATTCGCGTTCAACGAAGTCTACCCGTCCCGTCCCCACGATACCAACGGGCGCACGCCCCTCGCCGGGACGCCGCACATTCCCGGTGCCAAGGAGGCAGTCGGGAATCTGCGGCAGGCGCTTCACGAGCTGTCTAGCGTGCTGTGGGCCGCCGACTATGCCTCGGCAAGGCCCGTCCCGGCGGACGCGCTGGCCTGCGAACTGATCGATCTCGTCGACCAGATCCTTCCGACCGAGCCCACGCGTTGCGGATCGCGGCCGCGATTCTCGCCCGTCGCTCTTTCTAAACCAACGCGATCACGCCTTCCCGTCGCCGCCAGCGCGGTGGCGACGGGCTCTCCGATGAGGACCGCGATCGCGATCTTCCTCCGAGAGCCCAAACGAAAACGAAGCGCACGTCGTCATGCTGCATTCCGCCAATCCCGGCACGCATTCGTTCGCCGATCGCGGCCACGATTGCTATTCCACGCCGCCGGAAGCGGTGCGCGCGTTGCTCGAGGTCGAGCAGTTGCCGCATGTGATTTGGGAACCCGCCTGTGGCCCGGGCGCGATCGTCCAGGTCCTGCGCGAGGCCGGGCACGCCGTCATCGCCTCCGACGTCATCGAATACCCGACTTGTTCGCTGCATTTCCGTCGCGACTTCCTGATGGAGACGCGCGCGCCGGCTGGCGTCGGGGCGATCGTGACCAACCCGCCCTTCCGGCATGCCGATGCATTCGTCGCGCACGCGCTCGAGCTCGTGCCGCTCGCGGCGATGCTGCTCCGGCTGGCGTTTCTGGAATCCGAGCGTCGCTCCCCGATCCTCGACACCGGAAAGCTCGCGCGCATCCACGTGTTTCGCAACCGCCTCCCGATGATGCATCGCGCTGGTTGGGAAGGGCCGCGCGCGAGTTCGAGCATCCCTTTCGCTTGGTTCGTTTGGAATCGCAATCACGCCGGACCGGCGACGGTCGATCGAATCTCCCACTCGAAACCAGGAGCATAACCATGGCGAAGATCGATCTTTATCAAGAAGTGACTAACGCGATCGTCGCCGAGCTCGAGGCCGGCACCGTCCCGTGGAAACAGCCGTGGTCGCGCTCTCCTGGCCGCAATGTAGTTGCGAACGCCGTCACCAAGCGCGCTTACAGCGGCATCAACGTGCTCGCGCTGTGGATCGCGATGGCGAAGCACGGCTACGCCGTGCCGCGTTTCCTCACTTTCAAACAGGCGCTCGACGCCGGCGGCAATGTGCGCAAGGGGGAGCACGGGCACCGGGTCTACTTCGTCAAGGACCTCAAGTTCGAAGACGGCGAGAACGCGGACGGCGAAGAGCGCACCCGCTCTGTACGGATGCTCAAACGCTTCGTGGTCTTCAACGTCGCTCAGTGTGAGGGCTTGCCCGAACGCCTGCTGACGATCCCGCCGCCGAAGGCTCGCAACCCGGATGGTCGCGACGAATGGGCGGATGCATTCGTTGCCGCGACCGGTGCCCGGATCATCGAGGGCGCTGGCGACGTGGCGAGCTACAACCCGAGAACCGATACGATCAACGTGCCGGCGTTCGGCTCGTTCAAGTCTCGTGACACGTACTACGCGGCGTCGTTCCACGAGCTGACTCATTGGACGGAGGCCAAATCCCGGACCGATCGCGCCACCGCGCTTGCGAAGCGCTTCGGCACTGGCGATCGCCCCGCTGTTCACGTGCGTGCCGCCGAAGAACTCGTCGCCGAGCTCGGCGCGAGCTTCCTTTGCGCGGAATTCGCGTTCGATAACGATAACGCGGCCGGCTACATCGCCAACTACCTCGAGCTCCTGAAGAGCGACGCGAAGGCGATCTTCACCTGCGCCTCGCAGGCGCAGAAGGCGGTCGACTACTTGCGCGGCTTGGCGCTCGCCGAATCGGCGGAAGTCGAGATCGCCGACACCGTCGCGCCGGCGCCGCTCTCCGATCATATGCACTCGATCGGCGGGGGCGTGTGATGTTGCTTCGCCGCTGGTCCTCCAAGCGCGATCCGAAAAAGCGGGTCGAGATTCTCGCGTTCCTCGCGACCCCGGAAGCGCACGGTTTGGGCGACCGGAAAGTCGCTCGCCGGTTCCTCGTCCACCACCAGCTGATCGCCCGACTTCGAGCCGAACTTCAGTCGAATTCGGGCCCGCACCGGGTGGATGATTCGATTCCGAAAAAGCCCCCCTCCCGCCCTACCCGGAAGGTGGATGATTCGCGCGTACGGCCTCCGCTCGAGGCCCGCGAGGGCTTCAAACGGGCTTCCTCGCCGCCCCGGGCCGAAACCGAACAGACCTCGGCCGCACCTCTTCGGATGACCTGGCGGGCGCCGGACGGAACCCAAATCGCGGTTCGACGCGACCCGGTCTGGCCGTCGATGTTCCGGATTCATCGCGGCGATCACATCTCCGACATCGTCAATCTGAGCCGCGCGCGCGACGCCGCTCAGGCGCTCGCCGGGGTGCGGACATGACCAACCTCCAGCCCGCCCCCGAGCTCATCGAGCGCGTCCGCCGGGCCGCCGGTCAGAGCGGCGACCGGCTCGCCCGTCAGGCGGTCGCCCTCGTGGTCCAGAGCCTGCGGCTGCAACTCGCGGGATTGACCGCGCTCGAGCTCGATTTGCTCACGCGCGACGCGCAGCACGCGATCGCCGACAGTAACGAAGACGAGCTCGTCGACATGTTCGACTGGGGTTGGGACGAGTGCGATTTTGCAGAGGGGGAACCGACGTGACCCCCATCGTCGTCATCGAGCTCGCCGGCGAGCCGCGAGGGAAAGGCCGGCCACGCTTCGTTCGCGGAACCGGCGTCGCCTTCACGCCGAGCGCAACGCGGAAGCACGAAGCCGCGCTCCGGTACGCCGCCCAACAGGAGATGAACGGCCGGCCGCCGTTCGACACGGCGCTCGTCATCACCGTGGTGGCGACGTTCGCGGTGCCGGTGTCCTGGTCGAAGCGCAAGCGCGCAGACGCGCTCTCCGGAACGCTCCCGCACGTCAAAGCGCCCGATTGTGACAACTTGCTGAAATGCGTCGACGCGCTCAACGGCGTCACGTGGATCGACGACAAGCAGATCACGCGCGCGGTCGTAATCAAACAATACGGCGAGCGCCCGAGCCTGCGGATCGAGATTTCGGGAGCCGTATCATGAGGTCTCCCGAGATCGCAGCCGTTGTCGCCGCCAAAGTCGAAGAGATTTGGCTCACTCTCGAGGAGTTCGCAGAACAGCGAGATCGTGAGGAGCGCAAGCGCCGGAAGCGGCTGTGGAAGCGGTTCGGAATCCCGGCGACATCCTGGGACATCGCCGCGGCGCCCGCGTGCGCCCGGTTCTGGCGCTGGTCGGGTGAACCGGTCGTCGTCGGCGCATTCTGGTTTGAGCACGGCTGTCGAGATTACTGGGCGAGCTATCTGGTCCTCCCTCAACCTCATGAACGGCTCGAGCCGGCCGATCTACTGGGGCAGATGCGCGACTGGCGCCAGGTACCCGAGGTCGCGCCATGATCGTCTTCCGCGACATCGAGACACGATCCACGATCAGCCTGAAGACTGTCGGCGCCTGGCGATACGCGGCCGACCCGACGACCGAGGTGCTGTGCGTCGGCTACGCGATCGACGATGGTTTGGTGCAGATCTGGGTTCCGGGCCAACCGGTTCCGCCGGAGATCATCGAGGCCGCGCGCGATCCGAATTCGACCTTCGTCGCCCACAACGACGCATTCGAGACCGCGGTCGAGCAGCTGATTTTGGGTCCTCGATTCGGCTGGCCGATCGTCCCGATCGAGCGGCACCGGTGCACGATGGCAGCCGCATGGGCGAGCGCCCTGCCCGGTTCACTTGCTAGTGCTGCTACGGCGCTCGGGCTCCCGGTGCAGAAGGACGCCGCCGGGCACCGGGTCATGCTGCGGATGACGAAGCCGCGGAAGCCTCGGAAAGGCGAAGATCCGAACGTTGTCCACTGGGTCGAAGACGACGCCAGCATCGCGATCCGCGACGCCTACTGCATGCGCGACGTCGAGGTCTGCCGCGCCCTGTTCCGCCGGCTGCGGCCGCTAATCCCAAGCGAGCAAAAACTGTGGGCACTCGACGCCACGATCAACGCCCGGGGATTCCACGACGTTGCCCTCGCCCGGGCGGCGCAGGATCTCGTTCGCCAGGAGCAGGCTGCAATCGACGCGGAGATCTCCGTGCTCACGGGCGGCGAGATCACGACCGCGAACCAGGTCAAGAAAATAACCGCCTTCGTGCGAGACCGCGGGCACCAGATCAAAGGGCTGACGAGGCGCTCCGTCAGCGCCGTACTCGCGCGAGGGAATCCGAACGACGAGATCCATCGCCTGCTCGAGCTCCGGCGTGACGGAGGACTCGCTTCGGTCCACAAACTCAATGCTCTGCTCGCCGGCGTCGACCGCGATGGTCGACTGCGCGGCACGCTGAACTTCAGCGCCGCCTCGACGGGAAGATGGAGCGGCGCCGGTTTCCAGCCGCAAAACCTGAAGCGGCCGAAGACGAAGGATCTCGAAGCCGCGGTCGACGCCATTCTCGCCGGCGACATCGATCGCATCCGCACCCTCGGCGCGCCGCTGTCGGTCATTGGCGACACCACACGGTGCCTGCTCTGCTCGGCGCCCGGCCACACGCTCGTATGCGGCGATTTCAGTTCGGTCGAGAGCAGGACGTTGGCGTGGCTCGCCGGTGAGACGTGGAAACTCGACATCTATCGGAAGTTTGATCTCACCGGCGATCCGGCACTCGAACCGTACTGCGTGACGGCGTCGCGAGTTCTCCGGCGCCCGGTCACGCCGGCCGACGAGGCCGGCCGGCAAACAGGCAAGACTGCAGATTTGGCCCTGGGCTATGGCGGCGCGATCGGCGCTTGGCGGGCGTTCGACGATAGCGACACGCACACCGACGCCGAAGTTGAGCGCATCAAGAACGCGTGGCGCGCGAGCCATCCGGCGACGACCCGTTTCTGGCGACGGCTGGAGGCCAGCCTCAAGAAGGCAATTCGGACCGGAGAACGCGTCGAGCTCAATCGACTCGCGTTCGAATACGCGGACGAGACGGCATTCATCGTTCTACCGAGCGGTCGACGGCTCGCCTATCCGGGGGCGCGTCTTGTGCCCGGGAAATTCGGCGACGGCACCACGCAAGTCGCGTTCATGGACAACGCGAGAGGCGGATGGGCCGAGGTCGCCGGGTGGCACGGGACGTTCACTGAAAACGTCGTCTCGGCGATCAGCCGTGACCTCCTCGCGGCCGCAATGCTCCGCCTCGATCGGGCCGGCTTCAAGATCGTGCTGACCGTGCACGACGAGGTCATGGTTGAGGTGCTTTCGGGCTCCGAAGACCTCGCCGAGTTCGAACGCCTGCTGACGATCGCTCCGGCATGGGCGAGCGAGCTGCCAATCGCCTGCAAGGTGCGATCCGGCCATCGCTACGCGAAGAGCTCCAAACCCATGCCGGCGCTGGAATTCGTCCTCGAGCCTGAAGCCCTCGAACCGGAATATGCCGATGACTTCTAGCAATCCATTCGAAGCCTTCGGTGAGGCGAACGCTCACCGCGTCAAGCCACGCCGGGTCACCGAGAAACAGAAGGCGCGCCAGGAAGCCGCCCTCAGGGAACGCGATCAGCTCTTTCGCGCGCACGAACGCCGGCGCAAAGACGAGATCGCCGCGCTGCTCGCCGGGCCGTACGGCGCCGCCGCGGCGGCGCTGGTCGAGTTCCTCGATCACATGAACGAGGCCGCAACCGGGCTGATCGAGCTCGTCCGATCGGGCCCTTGGCGCGACGCCGATGAGGACACGCGGTTCCTCGTCATCCTCCTAATTGACCGCGCGCTCGTCCGATCGCGTGAGCGCCGCGGCTTGCCGAGCTTCGACGATCCGATGCCGGACGAGGAGCCGGACGCCTTCCTCCAACTCCGAGAGTTCCTCAGATGATAGTCGCCGACGCTCTCAATAATTACGCCCTTGGCACACGAATCCCGGACGAGCGGCGCATCTCGACGGTCGGCGCGAGCGAAGTCGGCCAGTGCTCGAGGAAGATGTTTTTCCTCAAGAATGAGCTCGACCCGCATTTCAAAATCGAGCGCGACGCCGGATATACGGACGGATGGGGCGCTCAGCTGCGCGGCACTGTGTTCGAGCGCGCGTTCTGGGTTCCGGCACTGCGCGCTCGCTATGGCGACCGCCTGAAATTCGCCGGCGACGAGCAGCGCGGATTCGAGTCGGGCTTCATCAGCGCAACGCCCGACGGGCTCTTGGCCGACGTGCCGTCCGACGTCTTGGCGCCGCTCGGCATTCCCGACATCGAGAGCGACTGCCTGTTGCTCGAATGCAAGACTCTTGACCCGAGAACGAAGCTCGATGCGCCGAAGCCGGAGCATCGCTACCAAGCCATCGTCCAACTCGGCGTCGTCCGTGAAATTGCTGGTTGGGCGCCGCAGTACGCGGTGATCAGCTACGCCGACGCAAGCTTCTGGTCCGAGGTGGCCGAATTCGCCGTCAAGTTCGACCCGGCCGTCTTTGAGAACGCGAAGCGGCGCGCCGCCAAGGTCCTGACCGCAAGCAAGCCGTCTGAGCTCCCGCCCGAGGGCTACATCGCCGGCGGCCGTGAGTGCAAGTATTGCCCGTTCGTCCGAGCCTGCGGGATCGAACGGCGTTCCGTTCCTGACGCATCCAACACCGTCGCCGATCCCCAGTTCGTCGCCGAGGTCCGCGATCTCGCGCGCGAGGCAAAGCGTCACCAGGGCGACGCCGACGCCGCGGCCGCAAAGCTGCGCGAAACCCAAGAAGCTATCCGCGAACGCCTGCGCTCGAAGAAGCTGCGCCGCGTCAACGGTGACGACTTCTCAATCACCTGGTCGTCCGTGAAAGGGCGATTGAGCTTCGACGTCCCGGCACTCAAGGCGGCCGCGACCGCCGCCGGCATCGACGTCGGCAAATTCGAGACGACCGGTCAGCCGACCGGTCGTCTCGATGTCCGCGTGCGAGCGCACGCTTCTCAAGATGGAGTTCCGAACAATGAGTAACGACGATAAGAAAGTCCCGGCTGTGCCAGGCAAAAACCCGTTCGAGCAATACGCTGACGCGGCGAATAGCTCGTCGATCATCGGTCAGCTCTTGAAATTCAGCAAGGGCGACTGGTTGGTCGGTCGCGACAACGAGGAGTGCAGCGAGAAAGCCCTCGCCGCGGTCGTGGCGGGAATGGTTCATGGCTGGGTTCGCTGGGAAGACAACCGGCCGGCCGAACAGAATATGGGTCTGCTGATTGAGGGCTTCGTTCCGTCCGATCGCGCGAGCCTCGGTCATAACGACCGGGCTCTGTGGGAAGCCAACAATGATGGCCAGCCGCGCGATCCGTGGCAGCCCACGATCTACCTTCCCATGGTCTCTGTCGACGGCGCGAATGTCTACACGTTCACGACGTCCTCGGATGGTGGCCGGCGGCGCGGCGTCGCACCGCTGTGTCGGGAATACGGCAACCACATGCCGGTCAAGCTGCTCGAGAGTGCTTGATCCTACTTCGTAGCAACTGGCCCGGCCATTCGCGGCCGGGCCGTTCTTTCCCGCCAAAAGGAACCGACCATGCCCAAGCTGAACATCAGAACCAACCCGTTCAAATTCCTAGACCGCGTGTTCGAAGACGATGCGGTCGCGCTCTGTCGCCGCGGCAGCTCGGCGAACGAGGCAATCCGAGAAGCGGAACGCGGCGCCATAATGAGCCTGATAATCCAGCTCGGCATTTCCTACCCCATGCCTCTGACTTCTCATGACGATCCTCGTCAAGCACTCGAACAGATCAAACAGATACCCGAGGCAGCACAGCACAGGGAGCCACTTGACAGAGCTCTCAGATGGCTCGATCGGCCGCACCCTCTTGTTCCGCCGCAGACGCCATGACTAACGACGATTTTTGCAGCGGGTGTGGGCGGCCGTTCGAAGACCATAACCCCCTCATCTCAAAACCGCCGGGCCCGCCGCCGGCGGGGAGCACGTGATCATGCATCCCGCCGCCGAGTTCATCGTCAGCTACTTCGGCTCGTCCTCGAGCAACCCAATCTATCTCGCGAGCTTGCCGAACGCCGACGCCGCGAGCGCCGAGCCCGGCGAAAGGCACATTATCACCCGCAATTCCGAGCAAATCGCAGCGTTCGTCACGAAGTGGAATCGACCCGGCCGCGGCGTCTATTTTGCGGTAAGCCCTATCGAGCGCACCGCTACGCGACGCGCCGAGGCGACCGTCGCCGAGCTCGTCGGGCTCCACGTGGACATCGATTTTAAATCGGTCGTCGAAACCCCGGACGAGATCGAGCGCATCATCGGCGAGCTGCCACTGCCCCCGACGAAGCTCAACCATACGGGCCACGGGCTACACGGTTTCTGGGGGTTCCGGGAATCCGACGCGGCTACGCCGGAAAACAAGACCGGGCTCAAGCGGCTGCTGCGCCTGCTCGCCGATCACCTCGGCGGCGATCTCGCCGTCTGTGAAGTAGCCCGGTTGATGCGATTGCCGGGGACCACGAATTCCAAGAACGGCGACGCGCTCGAGGTGCGCACCCTCGCCGACCGGCCGGCCCGCTACGATCCGGCCGAGCTCGCCCGTTGGCTCGAAAACGCGACGCCGGTGATCCACCGCAAGGACGAGCCGGCCGGTAAGGCCGGGAACGGTGCGAGCCTGGATAACCCATTCCTGGTGTTCGCCAAGGCGTTCGGCGCCGGCGAGGCGCCGATCGACGTTGAGGCAATGCTTGCCGACATGCAATGGCTTGGTCCTGGCTGCGGCGGCAACGTGCACGACACGCTGCTGCGCTGCAGCGCTGCCATGCTGACCCGCGGCGAGACCGTCGACACCGTGATCGCCAAGCTGCTCGCCGCCTGGACCGCGGCGTCTGAGCGCTCGGGCGTCGGCCTCGATCCGGTCCGGGCGGCCCGCGAGATCCGAGAAATGTGCGAGAGCTGGATCGCAAAGCATCCGGAGATCTTGGAGGCCGAAGAACCTGACGTTGAGGCCGCCAAAAATCCACTCGCCGACTTTCATTTCGACGGGACCGGCTCGATCGAGCCGGAGCTGAGGCTGATCGACGACTTGCTGAGCACGACCGGCCTTACCCTGATCGGCGGCCAATCCGGCGCCGGCAAAACGTTTCTCGCCATCATGATGGCGGTCTGCCTCGCCGAGCAGAAGCCGTTCTTCGAGCGCGAGGTGCGCGAGCGGGTCGGCACCCTGTACGTCGCCGGCGAAGGCCAAGGCGGAATCGCCGCGCGCATCGCCGCGGCCAAGAACGCCGCCGGCGTCGAGCTCGACCGGCAGCTGCCGATCGCGTGGCTCGACACCGCGCCGTCACTCGACGCCCCGCACAAGGTCAACGCGTTCGTCACCAAGCTGCGCGCGCTCAGCGACAGATTCCGACAGGATCATGGCGTCCGCCTCGGCGCGGTGATCTTCGACACCGCGAGCGCGTGCTTCGACCTGAAGGACGAGAATGATAACGCCGAGGTGACAAGGATCTGCAAGATCATGCAACGCGTCGGCGCCGGCTTCGGCGGCGCGGTGATCCCGCTGCACCATTACGGCAAGGTCCTCGAGGCCGGTCCCCGTGGTGCCTCTGCGTGGCGAGGCCATACTGAGATCATCATTGGCGCCCTCGCCGACGTTGACCCCCTCACCGGCGACGTCAACAGCCGCGAGCTCGCCATCACCAAGAACCGAGACGGCACCCAGGGTCCGGTCGCGCCATTTGCGCTGGAGCTCGTCATCCTCGGCGTCCGCAAGGACGGCAGAGAGTTCGGCGCCTGCTTCGTCAAGCCAGACATCGGCGGCGAAACCCGATTCGGCAAGGCGCGGAAGCGCAAGGCGGCCCGATCCGAAACGGCACTGCACGACGCCGTGGTTGCCACCCTGGACGACGCCGGCGCGAACAAGACGTTCCAGGGCAGCGTCGTTCGCGCGGTCCACGCCGAGGGGGTCCGCATCGAGTTCAACCGGCGTTACGCCGTCACCGAGGAGGACCCGCTCAAAGCCGCCCGCGCCAAGCGCGTCGCCTTCAACCGCGCCCTAGCGAAGCTGCCGGCGGAATTCGGCATGGGAGAGTTCGAGGGCATCCAGTGGATCTGGCGAGTGTGAGAGGGAATCATGGACACGTCCGTGCGCAACCGTCACCCGGCCGACGAACTCGCCGACGTGCGGGCTGAAATCAAGCAGCTCGAACTGCGCGAAGAGGAGCTGCGCCGGGCGCTCCTCGCCGATGGCGCCGACCGCCTCGGTGTCCAGTGGGAAGCCGCGATCCAGGATCGCGCCCAAGAGCGGCTCGACGCGAAAGCAGCGATCGAGCACTTCGGTACCGCCGCAATGAAGCCTTTCCTCCGGAAAATCGAATTCCGGGTCGTCAAGCTCAAGTACCGAGGCCGCTAACGGCGGCGGCACACGAAGCACAGACAGGCACATGTGCCGTCAAGCTCGCCGATCGCCCTGGCGCCCATCAACGCCGGAGCACCCGAAATCTACAAATGTTGGGTTGTGCAGAGCAGAGCACAACTACTCTAGGGCATTTTGTGCCGGGCGCCGGACGGATCTAACAGAGCAATATGTGCCTACTTGTGCCGAGGCGAAAAAGGCTCGCGAAAACAAAGGCACAAATAGGCACACGAAGCACAAATAGGCACTTGTGCCGGGGTGTGCTTTGTGTGCCGAAAAGCATGCACAGCACACCGACCTAAGGAGGTGTGCTGTGTGTGCCGGCGCAGTCGACGAGATGTGTCTGTGTCGGACGGTCGTTTCGGGTCCGTTTTCCTTTCCGGCCGTTGGGGTGTAATCTCCGAATCGGCGCCGGCCCCTATTCGGCGCTCGATCCGGGTCGGCCCGCACCGGTCATCCCCCGCGGTGCGGGCTGGCCTTCCTGGCGGAGGGTGCATGCTGCGACTGAGCCATCACGACCGGCTGCGGCTCGTTGCTCTGCTGCGAGAGGATGCGGAGGGAGACGGGTTCCTCCGGTTTCGTTGGCGCACGTCCCGTCTCTCGCCGAGTCGAAGCCCAGGCCCAAACTATTCCGCAAATTCCAGTACGCGCGCGTGCTCAGCACCGAGCGCGAGCTGATCGGTGCAGGCCTATGACCAAGCCGGCCGATGCCGTGGGGCTGTTGGCCAACGCGATCTGCTGGAACATTGATGCAGCGCACGTTGCTCGTGAGCATGGCGATCGTGTGCGGTCCGAGCATCACCGCGAGCTCGTGCACCAACTGTGTGCGCAGGTTCGGGTGCTGGGCGCTCGGGGCGAGCGGGTTGCGCGCGATGCGGAGATGCGGATGATCGAGAGCTAAGCGAGGCACAGAGATTAGGAGTGCATTAGGTTGCACACGAGAACACGTTCGGGTCCTGGTTTCACACCCTCCCCCCGCACCATATTACCAGCCGTGAGTTTGAGATTGCGAGGTTACGATGAGCAAATCCTCTAAAATGCCTGAGTTTACGCAGCCGCAGCTATGTTTCCTGCTCGGCGTGACCTCCATGCACCTCACGCGCCTCGAGCGCGAGGGCGTGGTGAAACGGATCGATCGCGGCCGGTACGCGGCCGAGAGCGTTCCGAACTACATCCGCGGCCTTCGCGAGCGCGGCAAGGGGTCGGATTCCTGGCACGAGGCCAGGACCCGAAAAATGGTCGAGCAGGCTCGCGCCTTGGAGGCCGACAGGCTGGTCCGCGAGGGGGAGCTGGCGCCGATTGCGACGTTCAAAGAAGCTTTGACCGCGGTTGTGCTGAGCTCGCGCTCCCGGCTGTTGGCCATCCCCAACAAGTGCGGGTCGTTGATTACCCGCATGGTTCCGGAGGAGCGCGCGGTTGAGGTGGTCGAGCTCGTGCGGCGCCTGATCAGGGAGGCGCTGCTCGACCTGTCTGGCACTGAGGTCAACGAGCGCGGTGAGGTTGTCCGCCGCCGGCATACGAAGGATGTGGCATGACGAAATCGGAAATGGCGCTGGAGCGCATCGCGCGGATTACATTAGCCTCGCTCGATCCCGACCCCGAGAGCCGCCGCCGGCGGATCGAGGAGCTCGAGGCAGAGTACCGCACGCGGAAGACGTAGCAATTGGTGGGTTGGATCGTTGCGGGTTGTTGCGAATCCGCGCAGAATCGCGGCATGGCCGTGACCGATGTTGCCGTCGATCGACAGGTCGCGCGATCGTGGCTGGAACACGATCCCACCCGCGCGAAGATCCCGCTTGAGGTTTGGAGAAAACTGCGCTCGATCAAGCTCGCGCCGGTCGCGGACGCGATTCATGACGCGTTGACCGACGTCAAGACCACGAAGCGATTGGTCGCTGATTTTGTCAAGAAGCAAGGTGTTGGGCGTCAGCGGGCATTGCGACGGTTGCAGACCCGGTTTGCCGGTGCCCTTTGCGTGACTGTTGGCAGTTGCGCCGAATTTCGTTGGCTGGAGCCGCACCCCCCGTTGATTGTCGACACGAGGCATCCGGGCGAGGCGCAGGATTGCATCCTGGCGCATTTCGCAATCGCCGGGCCGGATCTCAATCGTTCGAGCATGCTGTTGCGCGCATGGACCTGCGAGACCTCTGACCACGCTTGCGCGCGTCTGTTGCAGCGGGACCCCGCCGGCGATCGGCCGCGATTACATCGCGCCGGCGGTGCTTGAGGCCATAGGGATTGTGCCGCGTCATGAGTTCGTGCCCGAAGCTGAGCGGCACCATGCCTATGCCGATCGTCCGCTGCCGATCGGTTACGGCCAGACCATCTCGCAGCCATTCATCGTTGCCCTGATGACCGACCTCCTGCAGGTCGGGCTATCAGGCCGCGGTCCTGGCGCGTCTCGCGCGCGAAGTCCGCACGATCGAGATTGTGCCAGCGCTCGCGGATGACGCCGCGCAGCGGCTGCAGCGGCTTGGCTATGCCAACGTCGCGACGCGACTCGGCGACGGCTATTACGGTTGGCAAGAAGCCGCGCCGTTCGACGGCATTATCGTCACCGCGGCAGCGAGCCAAATCCCGCCGCCGCTGATTGGGCAGCTCAAGTCGGGCGGCCGAATGGTGATCCCGGTCGGCGCTCCGTTCACCCTCCAGCATCTGGTCCTGGTCGAACTCGACGATGAGAGGAAGGTCAGGACACGGCAGCTGCTTCCCGTGCAGTTCGTGCCGCTGGCCGGCCGAAATTAGGGCAAACCCTTCCGACAGGAGATCGGGGTTGCCGACGCAGATCGCATGCCACGACGAGAAGGGGCACGTCGGCCCGAGCGTCCCGCCAGCCGCCATCAGCCTCGTTTCCGCAGGCGCGCTGGCCTACGAGGTGCTGCTGACGCGCCTGTTCTCCATCGTCCAGTGGCACCACTTCGCCTACATGGCGATCAGCATCGCCCTGCTCGGCTACGGCGCGAGCGGCAGCTTTCTGGCCCTGTTTCAGGATCGGCTGCGCCCGCGCTTCACTGCCGTATTCGCCCTCAGCGCGGCGCTCTTCGGAGTGTCGGCGGTCGCCGCGTTCGCCCTGGCCCAGCGTCTGCCCTTCAATGCCCTCGCCGTGATCTGGGAACCGCGGCAACTGCTTTATCTCGTGGCGTACTACCTGCTGTTTGCTACCCCGTTTTTCTGCGCCGCCACCTGCATTGGGCTCGCTTTCGCTGCCTTCCCGACCCACATCGCGCGAGTTTACCGCTATGACCTGGTCGGTGCCGGCTTGGGATCGCTCGGCATCATCGCGGCGCTGTTCTGGCTTTTCCCGTCCCAGGCGCTCAGGGCGGTCGGTGCCCTTGGCCTCGTTGCGGCCGCCCTCGCAAGCCTGCAGGAAGTCGGCGTCAATAGGTCATGGCGAAGCGCAGGCTATCTGGGCGGCGCCGCACTCGTCTGTCTGGTAGTTCCCACCTCTTGGACGGCTCCGCGCTACTCGGAGTACAAGGAGCTCACCCAGGCGCTCCTGGTTCCCGGGACCGAAGTCGTGCGGGAGGAATCGAGCCCGCTCGGTCTGTTGACGGTCGTCCGCAGCCCGCTGATCCCGTTTCGCTATGCCCCCGGTCTCAGCCTGAGCAACACCATCGAGCCGCCATCTCAGCTGGGTGTCTTCACCGATGGCGGGCGCTTGAGCCCGATCACCGCCTTTGATGGCGGGCTCGAACGGCTTGCCTATCTCGATTACACCTCCGCGGCGCTGCCTTATCATCTGCTGGAGCGACCGGGGGCGCTCATCATTGGTGCCGGCGGCGGTGCTGACGTCTTGCTGGCGCTCTATCATCGCGCCGCGCGGATCGATGTGCTCGAGCTCAATCCTCAGTCAGTGAGGCTCGTGGGAGATACCTTTGCCGAATTCGCGGGACACCTCTACGACCGGCCAGGCGTGCATGTCCGCATTGCCGAGGGGCGCGGCTTCGTAGCCGGAACGCGGCAACGCTATGACGTCATCCAGCTGCCGCTGCTCGACTCCTTTGCTGCCACGGCGACCGGCACGCTGAGTCTCAGCGAGAGCTACATCTACACCGTCGAGGCCTTCGAAGAATATCTCCGCCACCTGCGGCCGGGCGGCTTTGTCGCGATCACGCGCTGGCTGAAGCTGCCGCCCCGCGACAGCCTCAGGCTGTTTGCGACGGCGCTGGCGGCGTTCGAGAGGATGGGGGTTGCCGAGCCGGGGCAACGGCTGGCGCTGATCCGAACCTGGAGGACCACCACACTGCTGATAAAAAATGGCGCGCTGAGCTCGACCGAGATTGCGAAAATCCGCACTTTTGCCGATGAGCGCTCCTTCGATCTCGCCTACTACCCTGGCATGCGCCGGGAGGAAGCCAACCGGAACAACGTCCTTGAGCAGCCCTATTTCTACGACGGCGCTACCGCGCTGCTCGGACCGGATCGAGTGTCCTTCCTCGGGCGCTATAAGTTCGACATTTCGCCTACGACCGACGATCGCCCTTATTTCTTCGACTTCTTCAAATGGCAGGCACTACCCGAACTGCTGGCGCGGCGCGCCCTAGGCGGCGCTGCACTACTTGATTGGGGTTATCTTATCTTGCTGGCGACGCTGGCGCAGGCGGCTGTTCTGAGCCTCGTGCTGATCCTGGCGCCATTGCGGTTTTCCCGCGTCAGCCCCGCACCGTTGGTGGACCGATGGCGCGTCGCCATCTACTTCCTTGCGATCGGCCTTGCGTTTCTCTTTGTCGAGATTGTCTCAATCCAGCGTTTCATCCTTTTTCTTGGCCATCCAATTTACGCGACCGCCGTCGTGCTCTGCGGTTTCCTCCTCTTCGCGGGTATGGGCAGCGGCTTCAGCCCGCAGCTCGCAGCCTGGGTCGCCAGGGGGCGCACCAGCCCGACAACCAAGAGGTGGTGGGGCCGAATTCGGCTTCGCCTCGGCGCGCTCGAGGTAGCGGGCAGCATTGTGCTTGTGGCGCTGCTCTACCTGTACGTCCTGCCGCCGCTGTTCGGGCTGCTGACCGCGCTGCCGGACACGCCGAAGCTCACCATCACATTGCTGCTGATTGCGCCCCTTGCGTTCTGCATGGGGATGCCGTTCCCGCTCGCCTTGTCGCGCGTTTCAGCTTCGGCTCCCGGCCTCGTGCCGTGGGCGTGGGGCATCAATGGGTGCGCCTCGGTGCTGAGCGCGATCTTAGCCACGCTCCTGGCAATGGATGTCGGGTTCACGTGCGTCATGCTGATCGCGATCGCGTTATACCTCGTTGCGGCAGCCGCTTTCCGGAGGCCGCTGACTGGGGAGCGACCCTGACCGACTGTGTTTGGCTGCCGGCCGGACAGGCACCCGCCTCGGCCGGGCCTAGCAATGAGCGTCGCGGAAGGCCGGGCGTGGCCATCGGCGCAACAGCCATGGCGCTCGAGTGATGCTGCGCCGGCAAGAAGGACCGGCAGAAACCCTAATCCGCTCCGACGCAAGGGCCTAAGGCGATGCAATTCATTCGCCTGGAGGAATTTAATCCCGCAAGCTGTGACGGGTATTCGGCAGGGCTTGAGGAGTGCCGCTGAGGGGCGGGTCTTCAGTGCTGACCTGCAACACTGAAGGCGAGCGAGACTGCGCCCACCAGGACAAGGCTGAGAGCCCAGGTGGCATCGAGATTGAACCAGCTCCGAGAGACAAACTTCAGACCAAGATAGCGGTAGACTGACCACGCCAAGAGTCCCCCAGCAGCGATCATCGCGACACCGTGGACAACGGATACCAGCACCGCCACGCCGAGGTTGCCGTTCATAAGGGTGCTGGCGGCCTCGTGGCCATGGTCGAGGTCGGCGGCCCGGCACAGCCCAAGATAAATCGGCACCAACATGAATCCGGCGCCGTGGGCAATCGCCACGGCGAAGGACCAGAGTCCAAGTTGGGTCGGCGGTATCCGCGCTAGGGCTCGGGGATGGCGCGGGTTGACGAGCCGGAACATGCCGAACGCGATCAGTAGAAGGCTGGCTCCTATCCGAATGTGTTGCTGCCATTCGACCAGGCCAGCTAGCAAAGCGAAAGGAAGCAGCACTACCAGCATCGCGAGGAAATGGCCGACTGCCAGCGGTCCAAGCGCCGCAACAAGGCCGCGCGTGCTCCTTTCCATCAGTCCGGCTGAAACGGCGAGCGGCCAACCCATCCCCGGGTTCACCCCGTGATAGAGGCCGCTCGCCAGGACAGCCAGCCAGAGTCCAGCAGATGTCCAGCCCCCTCCGCTCAAGCTCAGACCGACGGATAGCAGAACGAATCCGTCGAGCAGTCGCCGCCCTCAAGCCGAATCTGGTGGGCCCGATAGCCGTCGGGGAAGCTCACCCAGTAGTCCCTTGCCAGCTCGAGGCCCCCGTTCGGGCCCGCATTAGCCATCACCTCGGCGCCCGGTAGGCCGTCGGGGTAGAATTGATTGTCCCACGTCGAGTAGAGCGAGTTCGTCCAGTAGACCCGCCTGCCATCGCGGCTGATCTCCACCATCTGTGGGCCGCCAGCATACGGCTTACCATTGGGATGCACGGTGCGACGAGTAATACCGCCGATGTGGACCGACCCGACAAGCTTTGGCTTTCTCGGGTCCGTGACATCGTACTGACGCATCTCGCCGGTCCCCCAGCAGGAGGCATAGAGGAACCGATCATCCATGGAGAGATCGATGTCAGTGACCAGCGGCGGCACTGCGCCAAAGCCTTGCAGGAGAGGTGGCAGCTGGTCTTTGGGCGCTGGCTCGGCCGGGATCGTCGCTGTCTTCTCGATGTGGAATTTGCCGCCCTCGCGCCACCACGTCCAGATCGAGCTTTCAAGGTTTGCTGTGTCGACCACGACGCCGCAGAAGCCGTACTCTCGGACGGGATCATGCGCCGGGCGTACCTCGAGCAACATCTGGTGATTGGCGCCGAGGTCGATTGTCTGCACGTTGCGCCTGGCCCGGAGATCCCAGAAGTGGATCCGATGGCCATATTTGTTCGCGAGCAGGTCGTCCGGGACGACTCCGTTCTCGAACTGCGGCGGCAGCCCCCACTCGCTCGTCACCATGTAGTCGCGCGGCAGGTTCCACCAGAAGTCATAGTGCAGTTTCTGGGGTCCCCGGTCGATCTCCCAGCGGCCGAGAATATCGAATGTCTCGCAGTCCATGATGAAGATGCCGGGAGGACTTTCGGTGCCGTCCTTGCCGCCGCCGCCAAGTGTACTGACGTAGATGCCTTCCGGCCCGCAGTGGACCGTATGAGGCCGCGAGTAGCCGGTTTTTTTGAACACCTCCTCGGGTTCGATGATCTTGTGAATCTTCGCCTTGGTGGGATCGGGCTTCGTATCGATGACATAAAGGCGCGAGGAGCGGATCCCGGGGATGATCAGGTAGCGCCGTTCGAGGAACGCATGGCCGGTGAGCGGCGATAAGGCGGACGAGCAGGCGTTCCAGCCGAAATGGTGAAACTCGTCGCCCTTGTAAGGCATCGTCACCGTATGGACGATCTGGCTAAAACTGGGCGAGCCGGGCTTCACGTCGATCACGGCGAGCGCGTCAGGCTGTGAGAAATCCGGGCTGAGCAGCAGCGTGTAGGCGAAACTTTCCGGCGGAGCTTCCATCGCAAGCTTCGGGGATGCATGGAATGTTGGGTCAGGTCTCATCGTCATTGGAGTTCCTCTTTGTTTGCTTCGAGCCGGACCGCGGTTTTTTGTCCATTGAGCTCAGCGATGCGCCCGACCGCGGCCTGCGCTGATTGCTATTCACTGCTTCTCGGCACTGGGTGCTCGGGCGCCAGAGGAGCTTAGATCAGCCTTGTCGGGGGATTAGGTATTCAAGCCCCGATGTCGGCCGGATCCCAGCGCACCGGCGCGGGATGAGTGATCCGACATCGCGAGGTTGGCCGACGAACCGTCAGCGTCCTCGCCAGAGGGGCCCGGATTCAGATTATTGATATTTACGTAGAGGAACTGTGTAGCCAGATCAATGCAAATTGCACACCCTATGTATTAACGAAAGCCGCGTGGTCGAGGGAGTCGGTACTGGACGAGGTCATCTGGCGCTGGATCAGGCCACCTGCGCACTCAATCCGAACATTGCATGGGCGTGGCTCTACAGCGGTTGGGCACGATATTGCGGCTGGGTTTGGTATCGCGGCTGAGCCGCGTATTCCAGGGATCGCTGCCATCCCGGCTAGGCTTGCGGGGGGTACGGTGCCAGCCGCGCCCACGGTCCCTAGCATGACCACGGCCACGGGTATTGCTGACAATAATCCCAAGGCAGCCGGCGCCAGCAACGTGGAGAGCTGGCGCGTGCGGGTTTCGACCCTGAGCCGGTCGGTCGCGGCCTGCAGCCGATCGAGCACGTCAGTCGCGATCCGGTAGAGCGCCTGTCCGCTCTCCGTGAGCTGCAGCGAGCGCGGCCGCCGCTCAAACAGTTTGAGGCCGAGGTGGTCCTCGAGCGCCTTGATCTGCCGGCTCACGGCCGACTGCGTGATGAACAGCTCCTCAGCCGCCTTGTGCGGGCGGCGGCCTCGAAACCCTCGAAGAAGGCCAGATGAGGCAGGTCGTAGCGTTTGGCTGTCATTCTTAAAACTCATCCATTCTCTGAGAAAAGATCGTTTGAGACGCGCCGAACTCCGCAGCAAACTGCGATTTGAGCTAGTGATTCGACGGCATGCCTCATCGAATCGCATGCGTCGTCCTCATGCAAGAGGAGGCTCTCATGGCTGGTCCGCTCGACACCCCCGTCCATCTCAAAGCCCGCGAACTGCTGCCGATCCACGACGGCGCGGGGCTCGAGGTGAAATCTCTGCGCGGCAATCTCTGGATCACCCAGGCGGGAGACGCCGAGGACAACGTCGTGCGCGGCGGGGAATCCTTCGTGCTCGACCGACCCGGCCTGACCTTGGTGACCGCGCTGCTCGGCCCCGCCCTGCTCATCGTGCAGCCCGGACGAATCCCGGCGGCGCACGAGCTCCGGGCTGCGGCGTGATCGCCATGCTGCCCGCCCCCGTCCTTCCGCGCCTCCTTCGCGTGCTGCGCCTGTCGGACGGGCAGCGTGTGCTGGTGCGGCCGGTGCGCCCGCGCGATACCGCGGTTCTGCAGGCCTATGTGCGCGCCCTCTCGCCTAGCTCCCGCTACAATCGGTTCTTCGGTCCGGTGCCCGAGTTGCCCCCGGCCGAGCTCGTCGCGTCCTCCATCTCGACGGCCGCAATCAGCTGGCGCTCATCGCGCAGACCTGTGGCAACGGCTCGTCGAGTGTCGTCGCCGAGGCGCGCTATGCGCTCGCGCCCGACGGGCTCGACTGCGAGTTTGCGCTCTCGGTCGCCGACGATTTTCGCCACAAGGGGCTCGGCATGCAGCTCCTGGCCGAGATCGAGTGCCGGGCGAGAGCACTCGGCACGCGCCGACTCGTCGGCGACGTGACGATACGATGCACGCGTTCGTCCGGAAAGCGGGCTTTACCATGACGGGCGTGCCCGCCGATGCCAGGCTCATTCGCGTCGTGAAAGATTTGGCAACCTCTTCGGTTGCCAGCCCATGCGAGGCACCGGCCGCATCCGAGCTTCCGATTGCGGCGTGATTTACTGGTGTCAGTCACATTGTAGCCCGGACGAAGCGTAATCCGGGAGCGTCCCGGATTTCACGCCCGCTTCGCGTGCGCTTCATCCGGGCTCCGGATCAGGAGCTACAGCCCGCTGAACCAATTGTAGCCCCGATCCTCCCAATAGCCGCCGGTGTAATGGTCAAGCACGGTGAGCCCGACGACGTGCTTGGGATTCTTGAAGCCGAGCTTGGTCGGCATCCTCACCCGCATCGGGAAGCCGTATTTCGCCGGCAGGATGTCGCCGTCGTAGCGGAACGTGAGCTGCGTCTGGGGGTGCAGCGCGGTCGCCATGTCGATCGAAACCGAATAGCCCTCCGCGCAGGCGAAATGCACGTAACGCGCGCGGGTGTCGGCGCCGACCCGGCGCAGGAAATCGCGCAGCGGGGTGCCGGTCCACTTGCCGATTGCGCTCCAGCCCTCGACGCAGACGAGCCGCGTGATCTGCGTCTCCTGCGGCAGTGCATAGAGCCGCTCGAGGGTCCAGGGTTTCTTGTCGTCGACCAATCCGTCGACCAGGAGCTTGTAATTGTCCTCGTCGACGTCGGGCGCGTCCTCCTCCTTGTAGTAGGCGTTGAACGGAAACGGCCGGGTGATCGCACTTTCCGGATAGGTCGGTGCGAGCCGGTTGGGGTCGAACAGCAACGCCTGCACGCGATCATTGAAGCGCGAGACGATCCGAAGCGCGTTCTCGGCCGAAGGGCCATCGACGATATCGCAGCCGGCAAGCAGCGCCAGCGCGCCGAGACTGGCGCCGCCGCGCAGAAAACGTCGGCGCGCCAGATCGGGCAGCAGCTTCGCGGCGTCGTGCGCGAGCAGCGTGGCGTCCACCCCCGGAATGCCTCGTCGCGCGCGCGCCATGTGCATCCTCTCAGCGGCCGCGGATCATCGCCCGCACGCTCTGCGGCACGACGAACGCCATCACCACATGGACTGCCAAAAAGCCGACGATCGCCGCCATGGCGAAGAAATGCACTCTCCGCGCGGCCTCATAGCCGCCGAACAACGTCGTGAGCTCACCGAGCTGCACCGGTTTCCAGATCGCAAGGCCCGAGGCAATGACGACGATGCCGGCAAGGATGACGCCGATGTAGAACGCTTTCTGCACCGCGTTGTAGACTGAAAGATCGTCATAGCTGAGCCGGCCGGAGAACGCGGCGCGCAGGTCGTGCACGAAATCGCCCGGCCGCAGCGGTAGCATTTTCTGGCGGAAGCGGCCGGTCAGGAGTCCAAGCATCCCATAGACGAGCCCGTTGACGACCAGGAGCCACATCGCGGCGAAATGCCAGAGCAGCGCCCCGGCGAGCCAGCCGCCGAGCGTGATCGACTTCGGGAACGTGAACGGAAACAGCGGGGAAGCGTTGTAGATTTCCCAGCCGGAACCGATCATCACGATCGTGGCGAGCGCATTGATCCAATGGGTGAC
>WNGE01002254.1_pt1 | contig 23808 bp, 28 predicted proteins | sample 5400651 | NCBI WGS metagenome assembly WNGE01 (sample SAMN13153370, study PRJNA577476) | soil metagenome | isolation source: 60 cm soil or saprolite under grassland replicate 2 | place: USA:California | collected 2016-06-15
CGGCTCGACCGGGACGTGCTGCTTCACCGGCTCTTCGACGAGCGTCGTTTTGAACGACGTCGGGGTCTATCGGATCGGGACCCAGGCCATCGATCGAGAGCTCAACCTCTCCGCGAGGCCGAGCGCCGTCGTCCGGATCGGAGGCGCAACTGGCGAACCGCCGATTGCCGTGGCCGCGATCGACAGGCAGAGCGGCCCAGCCCCTCTGACCGTCTCGATCGACTTGAGCGCGAGCTTCGACCCGGACGGGAGCATCCGGAACTACTTCTTCAACTGCATCGGCGGCACGCTGACCGGATCCCAAGGTTCGACAGGAAGCTGCACGTTCGACCGTCCCGGCTCCTACTGGATCGTGCTCCAGGTCGAGGACGACAGCCACAACGTGGACCTAGTCTCGGCCTACGCGGTGGCGACACCCGTTCCACCGGCGAGCGGCACACCACCGCAGATCTCGATCACGAGTCCTCTAGACGGAGGGAGCGTGCAGCCAAGGTCCACGGTGACGATCGAGGCATCGGTCGTGCCCGGCACCTACGCTGTCAGTCGCGTGGACTTCATCGTCGGTTCGAACGTGCTCTGCTCCGACACCACGACTCCTTATAGCTGTGCCTGGCAGGTCCCGGGAGGGATGAACAAGAGCTATCCGATCCATGCGAACGCGTACGACACGCAAGGTCAGGTCGGAGTGTCGAACACCGTGACCGTGACGACCCGGTGAGGTCGAAAGGCTTCTTCGCGTTCCCCTCTGAGACGGGTGCAAACGGAGCCGGTGGGTTGACGAAACGCTCCGTCCACGACCCTGCGGCCTAGAATCTTGAGGGCCGATTCCTTCCCCCTGGCGCCACCAGGCTCGGTTTCTCCTATCCCGACAGTCTCGCTTCGACCAAAGTCGATCTTGACCAGACGGTGTACGACGTGACATGAATGGTTCGGAAGCGAGGTCCTGGTGGTGTTTTCCCGGGGTGAGACGCAGAGGCGAGTCCCCGCGACTCGCGAGGTTTGGACCTTGGTGTCGATCGCGTCCTCGCGCCGGGGCCTCTCTCCCGCCCAGCTTCAGAAATCGCTGTACCTGCTCGGCCAGGCTTTCCCGACTGACCTGGGTCCGGATTTCTACAAATTTCGCTCGATCAATGCCGGCCATTTCTCTCAACAGATCTACACCGATGCCGAGGCGCTGGCAAAGAGGGGACTTGTGTTGATCGAGGTTTCCGAAAAGGACGGCTGGCAACACTACTCCGCGACGACGGCGGGCATCATACGGGCAAGAGTTCTCGAGACAGAATTGAGCCCTCCCGTCCTTCAGCGTCTCCGCCGAGTCGTTGAATGGGCGCGCAATCGCTCTATCGACCAGCTCGGGCGAGGGCACCTGGATTCGCCGGACTCCATGGGCTGGCCACCGCCCGTCTCGCCTCCCGCCCGCGCGCGTTAGCTATCGACTTCGAGAAAACACGGCACGGACGGTGCAGAACCGTCTCCGCGTGGACCGGGAACCTGGAATCCCGCCGGCGCTCGCCGTCGGGCTGGTCGTAGTTGTCATCGCGATCGGAGCGCTCGCCTACTCCGCGGGCCGTTTCGCACGACGCGGTCCCGCGCACGTCGCGCCGGCGGAGCTCTCCGCGCCCGCCGCTCCCGCGGTCGCCGCGACCGTTCCGACACCCTCGGACGTCCCGCCGACCGTCACGCCCTCGGTTCCGGTGTTGATCGAGAAGAGCTCGGGCGCTTCCCGCGTCCTCGTGGAGAAGTCTACGCAGGTCGTCCTTCCACTCCCGCCCGGGCCCGTCCCGACGTCGCGACCGACCGTTCTCGTCGAGATTCCCGCCGAAGAGGCGCCGCCCCGCCGCCGGATCGTGGTGGAGATCCAGGCGACTCCGCGCCCGCAGCCCACGCCCACGGTGCCGGAGCTCGAGCAGGGAGAAGAGGACGAGGAGCCGGCCATGGAGGAGACTCCCGGCCCGCCGGAGCCGACGCCGCGGGCTCAGCCGAGGGGCAGTCCCGCCTCGATTTGAGCCTTCGGCATCGCGATCGCGTTTTCACGCAGACCGTGATCGACGCAGACGAAGCACGCCTTGTACACGTTCTCGTAGCCCATCTTCATTTCGCGATTCGTCACGAACACGTCGCGCGGGGGGTACGGCTCGTCCAAGCGGCGCAGCGTGACGAGAATGCCGTTGCCGACGCGCACGCGCTCGCCGATCTCGAACCGGTGCGGCGGCTCGGCGGTGCACTCGAGCGCCGCCGCGACTTCAGTGGACACCCGTGTCGCCTTCCTTCTTCCGGATCGCCTCGAGCGCTTCGGCGACGCTCCCGTAGATCTCGAAGAGAGAGTCGAGATTCGCGACCCGAAGAAGACCTGCAATCCGCCCGCGAGGATTGACGAGAACGAGCTCGCGGTTCTCCGATTTCATGCGGTGCAGTGCGCCCACCAGGATTCCGACGGCGGTGGAATCCAGATACTCGAGGTCGGTCAGGTCGAGGACCACGGCACCCGTCCGCTCGTTCGCCGCGCGCTCGAGAGTTCTCTCGAACTCATGAACGGTCTCGCCAACCTTCACCATCCCGCCGATGCGCAGGACCGTGGTGCCGGCGAGGCTGTCGTCTTCGACGAACATCCCTACTCGCCGGTATCGCTCCGGCTCGTCATCGCTCACCCTGGCGCACGAGGATCGCACCTCGGGCGACGGTGTCGGAACCGGAGCGCACTTCCCCCTCGAACCGGATCACGGATCCGAACCGCGCGGTCAGCCGAACGTCCACACGGAGGCTCTCGCCCGCCTGCGGCAGGCGAACGACCTCGAATCCGTCGATACCCGCGAGAAATCCGCGTCGGCCGACGGCTGCGTCGCCGCCCTGGAGCAGCAGCGCCGCCTGGGCCAGCATCTCCGCGAGGAGCGTCGCGCTGATGGAGCCCCCGCCCATGGCCGCGCGGCCGTTGGCAGTCAGCCGCGCCGAGATGCTTCCCTGCCCGAAATCCGCGCCCGCCGGCGCGAGGACGGTGTCCACGAAACGGAACGGATAGGAATGCGGCAGCTCCGGCGCCGAAGCCATCAGGCGATCTTCTTGTGCTCGATGAAATCCACGAGCGCGTTGACCGAGGCGAAGGCCTTGACGCCAACCTCCTCGTCTTCGACCTTGATCCCGAACTCCTGCTCGAGCCCGAGCACGAGCTCCAGGGCATCGATCGAGTCGAGCCCGAGCCCCTCACCGAAGAGCGGAGCGTCGTTCTGGATCGTCGTCGGATCGATGTCGAGCTTCAGACGCCGCACGATCAACTCCTTCACGCGAGGCGCCAGGTTTTCATTGGGCATCGGGTCTCCTCGAGAAAAATTATAGCCGGGACCGTCTCTCAGGCCATTCCCCCGTCGACGCGCCAGACCTGTCCGGTAACGTAGGAAGCGCGATCGGAGACGAGAAACCCGACGACGGCGGCGATCTCCGCGGGATCGCCGAAACGCGCCATCGGTATCCGCCGGAGGAACTCGGCGCGCGCGTCTTCCTTCAAGTGGGCGATGATCTCCGTCGAGACGAGACCGGGAGCGACCGCGTTCACCGTGATCCGGCGGGTCGCGAGCTCGAGCGCGAGAGCTTTGGTAAACGCAATCAGCCCGCCCTTGGCGGCCGAGTAATTGGTCTGGCCGACGTGGCCCGAGATCCCCGAGACGGAGACCACGTTGACGATCCTTCCCCACCCTTTGTGGAGCATGCCGCGCACGACCGATTTCGTCATACGGAACGCGCCCTTCAGGTCCGTGTCGAGGACGAAGTCCCAGTCCTCCTCCTTCATGAAAGGAAAGAGCGCGTCTTTGATGACCCCGGCGTTGTTGACCAGGATGTCGGCCCCGCCGAACTCGGCCGTAACCCGGTCGCCGAGCGCCCGGACTTCGTCTGGCTTCGTGACGTCCGCCGCGATCGCCGAAGCTTCGCCCCCTTTTGCGCGGATCTCTCCGACCGTCTCTTCCGCGCGCGCGTCGTCCTGCCGGTATGAGACGACGACGCGGTGACCGGCCGCGGAGAGCTCAAGCGCGATCGCGCGGCCGATCCCGCGCGAGCCTCCGGTGACGAGAGCGGTTTTCATGCGCGGTCGAGACTATCCGACGCCGACGCCGACGCTGCCCGAATCGCGGCCAGCGATCCCGCGGGCCGGCAGACGGTCGTTCGATCGATCCAGCGCGATATCTTGGAGAGCATGTCGCCCGGTCCGACCTCGAAGAACGAACGGAAGCCGTCGGCGACCATCGCCTCGTAGGTTTTGTTCCACAGAGTCGGGTAGATGAACTCGGTCGCCAGGAGCTCGCGCACCCGCTCTCCGGTCCTTGCCCGCTTCCCGTCCGGGCCGTAGTACGGCACGGCCGGATTCCGGATCGAGCCGCACGCCCCGACGACGGGAGCGATCGCCTCCGCGACTGGGGCCATGAGGGTGCTGTGGATCGGCCAGCTCATGGAAAGCGGGAGGACGGTGAGCGACTTCGGCGTCAGCAGGGCGAGCGCCTCGTCGACCGCGCCGGAGTCGCCGGTCAGCACGAACTGCGTCGAGGCGTTGACGTTTCCGATCCAGACCGGGCGGCCGCGGTCCCGGAGGTCCGCGCAGACTTCCTCGACCGCTTCGCGCCGCGCCCCGACGACCGCGCCCATCGACCCGCGGATTCCGAGGCGTTCGGTCTCCCTCTCGACCGCGATCAGGACTTCGAGCGCATCCTCGTACGACACTGCCTGCGCCGCGACGAGCGCCGCGTAGTTCCCGAGGCTGTATCCCGCCGTCGCGCCGGGGCGCACTCCGTTTTTTTCGAGAGCCTGCGCCGCAAGGGTCGAGACCAGGTAGACGCCTGCCTGCGCGGCGAGATTCTCGTGCAGCGCTTCCGGCGGCCCTTCGAAGAGAATCCGCTCGAGGTCTCTTCCGCATCGGGCGGACGTCCGATCGAAGAGATCGCGGGCTTCCGACTCCGACTCGAAGAAGTCGCGCCCCATGCCGACCGTCTCGGCGAGCTGGCCCGAAAAGAGGAAGCCCGGTTCGATCATGCCGCGTCGAGCGAGGGCAGCACGTCCTCCAGCGCGACGCACCGGTCGCGGGTCAGCCAGCGGCGGAATCGGTCGGGGAGCACGGCGAGCTTCGCGAAGTGGACCGTCCGGAGGAGCGGAGGGAGACCATCCATCCGCGGGTGGGCCGGATCGAACTCCCAGGGGTGGAACGTGAACACGGCCGGAAGTCCCCTCGAGCGATACGCGCGCTCCGCCGAGGCGACCCGCTCCTCCGAGAGGATCCGGAAGGGCCACCCTCCCCCGACCGGCAGCCGCCGGCCGAAGCCTCGCCCCGTCAGCGGAGGGACCTCGATGATCGAGCCGCCGTTGCGCTCGACGCGGTAGGGACCCAGCGGATTGTCGGCCCGACCGAGCGGCGGAACGGAGGTGGCGGAGGCGTCGCACCCGAATCCTTCTTCCCAAAGGACCTGGAGGGCGGGATCTGCGGGGTGCCGGATCGACCATTCGGCCGCGCGGTGAGCCGAGCAGCGCGTTCCGGCCGCATCCTCGATGGTGGCCCGGGCCCGCCGCACGTCTTCCCGGAATTCTTCGGCCGTCATTTCGTCGGCGCGCCGGTGGTGGTCGCCGTGGACCCCGACCTCGTGACCGCGCCGCACGGCCTCGCGGACGAGCTCCGGACGCCGGCGCGCGACCCACCCCAGAAAGAAGACCGTCGCGCGGTGGTTTCCCTCTTCGAGCAGATCGAGAAGCTGGTGAAAGGTCGTCTCGATCCGGGAAGGAAACGAGTCCCAGCGGCGCCAGTCGGAGTAGTAGTCCTCCCCGCAGACGTGAAACCAGTCCTCCGCGTCGATGGTGAGCACCCGGGGAGCGGGACCGGGCGTGCGGAGGAGGGTGATGCGGAGTTGCGACATGGGGGCGAGATTGTAGCGACGTTTCCCCCTGTCATTCCGAGAAGCGCAGCGACGAGGAATCTCTCCCCAGAGTCGACAGATCCCTCGCTTCGCTCGGGATGACAGCGCGATGCCTACTCGACTTCGAACACTTTGTAATACACCGCGCCCCACGAAATGATCCACGTGTCGCGGAACGCGCGGTAGTGCGACGGCGCCGCCGAGTAGATCGCGCGCACCGGCACGCTCGCAAATCGTGGGACGTGTGGTGCGGCCTTCAAAAGCATCTCGGTCTCGATCGAGTATCCGCGGGAGGACAGGGAAAGTCTCCGCAGGATCGGAGCGGCGATGACCCGGTAGCCGGACTGGCCGTCCTCGACGTCGTGTCCCGTCATTCGCGCCAGAATCCGGCTGCCGATTTCGTTCGTCCGGAATCGGACGGCCGGGATCCCCTGCGCCTCGCTCATCCGCGAACCGATCACGAACGGTTCGCCCGCCCGCGCCGCGTCGAGCAGCGCCGGCAGATCGTCCGGATCGTGCTGGCCGTCTGCGTCGACGAACGCGACGTGCGTGATCTCGGACTCGAGCAGCCAGGCGAGGCCGGAGCGCAGCGCCGCTCCCTTCCCTTCATTGTTCGGAAGCCGGATCAGAACCGCTCCCGCTTCCGCCGCCGCTTGTCCCGTCCGGTCGGTCGATCCGTCGTCGACGACGAGAACGCGCGGAACGTGCGCCAGGAGCCCGCGCACGACTCCGCCCACGGTCGCCTCCGCCTGATAGGCGGGCACCAGCGCGGCCGGCCGGAATTCCTCCCCCACCCTGCGATCGTAACGTCTTCACGTTGACTCGCCCGGCGAGCTTGTGAAAAAGTTCACAACCCGCGCGGCGGCCTCGTTGGAACCTCCGCGCGATGCCGAAATGCGCGAGGTGCGGATGGCCGAGAGCTATCTTCCGATCCTCATCCTGATGCTCTTCGCGATCGGAATCGCTGGCGCGATGATCTTCCTGTCCGCCGTCCTCGGACCCCGCCTCCGTACCCGCCGCAAGCTCGATACGTACGAGAGCGGGATGCCGCTGCTCGACGCCTCCCGAAAGAGGGTCTCGATCCAGTTCTTCCTGATCGCGATGGTCTTCATCCTGTTCGACGTCGAGATCGCGTTCCTGTATCCGTGGGCTCTCGTCTTCCGCTCCGGCGGCGCTCCGTTGTTCGGCGAGATGATCGTCTTTCTTCTGGTCCTCGGCGTCGGGTACGTCTACCTCTGGAAAAACAGGGCCTTCGACTGGTGACGAGCCGCCGTTATGTCGTCCTTCCGGCGGGACGGCCCGCGGAGTTCCCGCCGGAAGCCGTCGCGCGAATCGACCGCATCCTCTCCCGCTACCCGACGAAACAGGCAGCGCTCCTCCCGGTCCTCTGGGTGGCGCAGGAGACGTGGGGCTGGATTTCCCGTGAGGCGGCCGAGGAGGTGGCGCGCATCCTGGAGCTCTCCCCCGCGCACGTCTCCGGAGTTCTGACCTTCTACACCATGTACAACCTGGAGCCGGTCGGCCGTCACCTGCTCCAGTTCTGCACCTCGATCTCGTGCCACATCGCGGGCGCCGGCGGACTTCTCGAGCACTGCCGGCGGCGCCTCGGTATCGAGCTCGGACAGACCACCTCCGACGGGAGGTTCACGATGGTCGAGGTCGAGTGCATCGCCGGATGCGACCGCGCACCTTCGATGATGATCGACGACGCGTATCACGAGCCGATGGACCCCCAGAAGCTCGACCTCCTCCTGGAAAGCCTGCCGTGAAGTCCGAGCCGGTCCTCCTCGCGCGGGTCGGGCGCGATCGCTCGCAGGCGATCGACACGTACCTCGCCGACGGCGGGTACGGGGCGCTGAAGAAAGTCCTCGCGGGCGGCTGGACTCCCGAAGCGGTCACCGAAGAGGTCAAGAAGTCGGGATTGCGCGGGCGAGGCGGTGCGGGATTCCCGACCGGCGTCAAGTGGGGTTTCGTCCCGAAGGATACGAAAGGCAAGCCGGTCTACCTTCTCTGCAACGCCGACGAGTCGGAGCCCGGCACGTTCAAGGACCGGCTGCTGATGGAGGAAGACCCGCACCAGATGCTCGAGGGTCAGATCATCTCGGCCTACGCGCTCAAGTGCCGGAACTCCTACATCTACATCCGCGGCGAGTTTTTCCACGGCGCACGAGTCCTGCAGCGGGCTATCGACGAGGCGTACGAGAAGGGTTTCCTGGGCGAGAACCTCCTGGGATCCGGCTTCTCCCACGACATCACGGTGCACCGCGGCGCGGGCGCCTACATCTGCGGCGAGGAGACCGGCCTGATCGAAAGCCTCGAGGGGAAGCGCGGGCAGCCTCGGATCAAGCCCCCCTTCCCCGCCGTCTTCGGCGTCTTCGGCGCGCCGACGATCGTGAACAACGTCGAAACGCTGTGCTGCGTGACGCATGTCATGAACCGCGGGGCCGACTGGTTCGCGAAGATCGGGCGGAACGAGAAGAACACCGGGCCGAAGCTCTACTGTCTCTCGGGCCACGTGAACCGGCCGGGCGTCTACGAGGCGCCGATGGGACTCCAGATGAAGGAGCTGCTCTTCGGCAAAGACTACGGGCGCGGGATGAAGGACGGCCGAAAGGTGAAGGCGGTGATTCCGGGGGGTGCCTCGGCGGCGATGCTGACGGCCGAGGAGATCGAAGACTGTCCGCTCGACTTCGACGGACTGGCCGCCAAGAAATCGATGCTGGGATCGGCAGCGATCATCGTAATGAACGAAGACACGTGCATCGTGGATGCCGCCACGAACCTCGCGAAGTTCTTCTCCCACGAGTCGTGCGGCCAGTGCACGCCGTGCCGCGAAGGAACGCCCTGGCTTCACCGCGTGCTCTCCCGTATCGAGGCAGGCGATGGTCGGGAGGAAGACATCGAGCTGCTCGAAAAGATCTCCAACCAGATGGCCAACGGAATGACCATCTGCGTCTTCGCCGATGCCGCGATCGCCCCGGTCCTGTCCTCGATCGGAAAGTTCCGCGACGAATACCGTTACCACGTCGAGAACAAACGCTGTCTCGTCGGACCAGGGACAAGTGAGCGGCCGCGACCCGCGGCCGAGAGAGAGGGGGGGAACGTTTCCACGGGCAGCCTCTCCCTCTCTCGAGCGAACGGGCGACACCAATGAGCACGGAGAAGACAACGATCACCGTCGTCTTCGACGGCAGGCCGATCGAGGTCCCGCCGGGCATCAACCTGATCGAGGCGGCGAAGCTCGCCCGGATCGAGATCCCCCACTTCTGTTTCCATCCGCGGCTCTCGGTCGTCGGGCAGTGCCGTATGTGCCTGGTCGAAATCGAAGGGATCCCGAAGATCCAAGCGGCGTGTACGACGCCGCTGAAGGACGGGCTCGTCGTCAAGACCACGACGGAGAAGGTCCGGCAGTCCCGGGCGGCAAACATGGAGTTCCTGCTGATCAACCACCCGCTCGATTGCCCGATCTGCGACCAGGCGGGCGAGTGCAAGCTGCAGGACAACGCCTTCGGATACGGGGAGCAGCGGTCGCGCTACGACGAACGCAAGCGCCAGTACGCCGGATACGACCGCACGATGATCGGCCCGCACGTCGTCGCCGACATGACGCGGTGCATCCAGTGCACGCGGTGTATCCGCTTCTGCGAGGAGATTGCGGGGACCGGCGAGCTCACGTTCCTCGACCGCGGGGGACGGACGCTCGTCTGGACCCACGAGGGCCGGCCGCTGGCGAACGATTGGTCCGCCTGCGCCGCCGACGTCTGCCCCGTCGGTGCGCTCACGACGAAGGAATTCCGGTTCCGGCGCCGGGTCTGGGAGCTCAAGAAGACCCCCTCGGTCTGCCCCGGCTGCAACATCGGCTGCAACATCTCGATCGAAAACCGGGACAGCGTGGTCTACCGGTTCCTGCCCCGGCTGAATCCCGCCGTCAACGACTACTGGCTTTGCGACTACGGCCGGTTCCTCTCGGAGAGCCTGAACGCGCGCGACATCTCGAAGGCGACGGTTCGCGACGGCTCCGAAGTCCGCGACGCGGTCGTGCCCGCGGCGGTCGAGCGAATCGCCTCGGAGATCCGTTCGACGATCGAGACCGAGGGGCCCTCCGCGATTTTCTTCCTCGGATCGGCGCACCTCTCGAACGAAGAGAACTTCCTCCTCCGGAAGATCGCGGACCACGTGGGCAGCGGCAACCGCGACGTGGTGGTGGAGCGATCCCGTGGGCGTCGCATGAAGTCGAAGACGGAGTGGATCGAGGGGGATCACGCCGGCGCGAACTATGCCGGCGCCCGGGACATGGGCCTGTCGCCGGGACCCGGCGCACACGGCCTCGCCGACGTTCTCGAAGGCAAATGGACGCCGCAGGTCGTCGTCGCCGCCGATGCGTCGTTCGCGGCCGCAGCGGACGATCCGGAGAAGGTCGGACGGCTTCGGAGCGCCCGGTTTCTCGCCGTGGCCGCACGCACGGAGAACGCGCTGACCCGGGCGGCGGACGTCGTCCTCCCGGCCGCCTCCCTCGCCCAGAAGGAGGGGTCGTTCACGAACGTGCAGGGCCGCGTCCAGTGGTTCGAGCGCGCGTTCCTGGCTCCTCCCCCCGCGCGGGCGCACTGGGAGCTCCTGCTTCTCCTCGGCGTCGCTCTCGGCTGGGGCGACCGGAGCTGGACGCCGGCCGATATTCGGGCGCGGATCCGGGAAGAAGTCGACGGCTACGGCGAAGTGACCGAAGAGGAGCTCGCCGGGGGCGGCCTGATGAAGAAGGGCCTCTTCGTGTCCACGGGAGCGGTGTGAGCGCCGCGGAGGTCGGCATCCTCGCGTTACGCGTGCTCGCGCCCGTTCTCGTCATCCTGATCGTGTTGCCGATGCTCCAGTGGGTGGAGCGCCGAGGCGCGGGTCTCATCCAGGACCGGCCGGGCCCCAACCGGGTCGGGCCCTTCGGCCTCCTTCAGCCGCTCGCGGACGTCGTCAAGTTCTTCATGAAGGAAGATCTGATCCCGTCGCACGCGGACCGCTTTCTCTTCGTGCTGGCCCCGGGCCTCGCGACGTTCGCGGCGCTGACGACGTTTGCCGTCATTCCCTTCGGCGCGACGCTCACGGTTCGCGGGCGTGCGGTCCCACTCGTCGGCGCGGACGTCTCGATCGGAATTCTCTACCTCTTCGCTCTGACGTCCCTGTCGGTCTACGGCATCGTGCTCGCGGGCTGGTCGTCGAACAATAAGTTCTCGCTGATTGGCGGGATCCGCTCGAGCGCTCAGATCATCTCGTACGAGCTCGCGATGACGACAGCCGCGGCCGGGGTGGTCCTGGCAGCCGGCTCGTTCCGCCTGACCGACGTCGTCGCGATGCAGAGCGGGCACTGGCTGTCGTTTCCCTACCACGGGTGGACCGTCGTTCCTCAGTTTCTCGGGTTCGTCGTGTTCTTCGTCTCGGCGTTCGCGGAGACGAACCGGCTCCCCTTCGACCTGCCGGAGGCGGAGGCGGAGTTGGTCGCCGGCTACCACACCGAGTATTCGGCGATGAAGTTTGCGATGTTCTACATGGCCGAATACATCAACGTGGTCGTCGCGTCGGCGCTCATGGTCACGCTGTACTTCGGGGGCTGGAGCCTCCCCGGCTTCACGCCGGCGAGCGCCGCGGCCGTCCTTCTTTCCGTCGTGATCTTCGCGGTCAAGACGGCGTTCTTCGTCTGGGTGTTCATGTGGGTGCGCTGGACGCTCCCCCGTTTCCGGTACGACCAGCTCATGCGGCTCGGCTGGAAAGCTCTGCTGCCCCTCGCGCTGCTGAACCTCTTCTGGGTCGCGGCGCTCGTCCTGTGGAAGGTCTTGTGACGCCGCGGCTCGTCTTCGACGCGGCCGCCGGCCTCGCGATTCTGTTCGCCTGCGTGATGGTCGTTCACCGCCATCCCGTCAAGAGCGTGCTCGCGCTCGTCGTGTCTTTCTTCGCTCTCGCGGTCACTTATGTCCTGCTCGCGGCACCGCTCATTGCGGCGGTCCAGGTCATCGTGTACGCGGGCGCCATCCTGGTCCTCTTCCTCTTCGTGCTGATGCTCTTGAACGTGCCGGAGGAGGTCCGGCAGAGCTCCGACCGCCCGATTCACCAGGCGTTGTCGGCGGGAGCAATCGTGGCTTTCGCCGCCGCGCTTCTCGCGGTCCTGCGGGGCTACGGCGCGACGGAAGCCGCGCCTTCGGTCGCCCCGTCCGCCGGAGATCTGGCGCCGGTGGCGAAGCTTCTTTTCTCCGACCACCTGCTTTCGTTCGAAGCGCTGTCGATTCTGCTCCTCGCCGCCCTGGTGGGCGCCTTCGTTCTCGCGCGGCGGGAGGGAAGCCCTTGACAGCGAGCGGAATCCCGATCGGCGACGTCCTGCTCGCGTCCGGCGCGCTCTTCGTGATCGGCCTCGCCGGAGCCCTGCTGCGCCGCAACGCGATCTCGATCTTCCTCGCGATCGAGTTGATGATGAACGCCGCGAACCTGACGGTGCTCGGCTATGCCGCGGCGCTCCATAGCCTCGAAGGGCAGATCGTGGTCTTCTTTGTGATCGCGATCGCTGCCGCCGAGGCTGCCGTCGGTCTCGCAATCTTCGTGGCCCTCTTCCGCCACACCGAAACGATCGACGTCAACCAGATCAATCTGCTGAAGTGGTGACATGACAGTTGCCCTGTGGATCGTTCCGGCCCTTGCGCTCGCCGGGTTCCTTCTCTGCCTCTCCGTCGGCCCCCGGCTCGGCAAGAATTTCGTGTCGGCCGTGGGCGTCGGCTCGATCGGATTCGCCACCCTGGCGGCGTGGACCCGCCTGTTGCCCCATCTCCGCGGAGGAGGCGCTCCAGTCGTCGAGCGGCTCGCTCCGTGGATGGCGGCCGGCAACTTCTCCGTGGACCTGTCCTTCCGCCTGGATCCGCTCTCGGCGTTGATGGTCTCGTTCGTGACGTTCGTCGGTTTCTTGATCCACGTTTACTCGATCGGATACATGGAGCACGACGAGACCGACGCGGGGTACGCGCGTTACTTCGCATACATGAATCTCTTCATGTTCTCGATGCTGACGCTCGTACTCGCGAACAACTTCCTCCTGATGTTCGTTGGCTGGGAGGGCGTCGGGCTGTGCTCCTATCTCCTGATCGGGTACTACTACGAGAAGGAGTACGCCGCCGCGGCCGGCAGGAAAGCGTTCGTCGTCAACCGCATCGGCGACTTCGGCTTCCTTCTCGGGATATTCGGCGTCTTCTCGCTGTTCGGAACCCTCGACTTTGGCGACGTCTTTTCTCGCGCGGCCGCCGAACCGAGCCGCTTCGCGCCGGGCCTGACGCTCGTCTGCCTTCTCCTTTTCCTGGGCGCGATGGGAAAGAGCGCGCAGGTTCCTCTGCACGTCTGGCTCCCCGACGCCATGGCCGGTCCCACGCCGGTCTCCGCGCTCATCCACGCCGCGACGATGGTGACCGCAGGCGTCTACATGGTGACGCGCTGCAACGTCCTCTTCCGTCTCGCGCCGGAGGCCATGTACGCCGTGGCGCTCGTCGGAGGGGTCACGGCGATCTTCGCCGCCGTAATCGCGCTCGCGCAGAACGACATCAAGAAGGTCCTTGCATATTCGACGGTCTCGCAGCTCGGCTACATGTTCCTCGCGGCCGGCGTCGGCGCTTACGTGGCCGGAATGTTCCACGTCCTGACGCACGCCTTCTTCAAGGCCTGTCTCTTCCTCGGGTCCGGCGCGGTGATCCATGCCCTCGGCGGCGAACAGGACGTGCGGCGCATGGGAGGCCTCGCCCCACAGCTCCCCGTCACCTACCGCACTTTTCTCGTCGCGACGCTCGCGCTGGCGGGAATCCCTCCGCTCGCCGGGTTCTTCTCCAAGGACGCGATCCTGACCGGAGTGTTCGCGGCGCACCGTCCGATCCTGTTCGCTCTCGGGCTCTTCACGGCGGGACTCACGGCCTTCTATATGTTCCGGCTCGTCTCGCTGACGTTCTATGGAGGCTTCCGCGGATCTCCCGAGGAAGCCGCCCACGTCCACGAGGCGCCGACGACGATGACGCTGCCGCTCGTCGTGCTCGCTTTCCTGTCGGCGGTCGGCGGCTTCCTGGGCCTTCCCGAGGTTTTCGGGGAGAGCGCCAACCGCATCGCGGCGTTCCTCGCGCCCGTCTTTCCGCCGGTCTTCCTGCCGGGCCGCGTGGCCTCCCAGCACGCGCTTGCCCCCGCGAAGGAGTGGCTCCTGATGGGCGTCTCGGTGACCGTCGCCGCCGCGGGGCTCCTCCTCGCGTGGGATTGGTACGCCAAGAAGGCGGGACGCCCCGCGGCGCGCCTCGCGGCATCGTTCCCGCGCCTGTACGCGCTCGTCGCCGAAAAATTCGGGGTCGACGAGCTTTACGACGTCCTCTTCGTTCGGCCGTTCAACTGGCTCGCCCGCGTGCTCTGGAAGGTCGTCGACGTCCTCGTCATCGACGGAATCCTGAACGCCGGCGCGTTTCTCGTCGAGCTCGTCGGCGACTCCCTGCGTTTCCTCCAGACCGGGAACGTCCGAAACTACGCGCTGACGTTCCTGATCGGAATCGTGGCGCTCCTCCTCTTCGTGCTGGCCGGATGACGGGCGCGACGGGAATCGCCGCGATCCTGGAAACCCGGCTCCTGACCGTACTCGTCTTCCTGCCGAGCGCGGCGGCGGCACTTCTCCTGCTGTTCCCGCGGACCCGAACCCGGGAGGCGAAGGTCTACGCGATCGGGGTCTCGGTCGTCGAGCTCGCGCTCGCGCTGCCCCTGTGGTCGCGCTTCGACCTCCATTCCGGGGGGTTCCAGTTCACGGAGACGGCAAGCTGGATCCCCGCTCTCGGCATCTCCTACTCGCTCGGCATGGACGGGATCTCGCTCCTGCTCGTCCTCCTGACCGTTCTTCTGACGCCGGTGTCGCTCCTCTTCTCGCTCGACCACGTCGAGAGGAGCCCGCGCGCTTTCTCGATCGCGTTCCTCGTGCTCGAGACCGGCATGGTCGGGAGCCTGCTCGCTCTGGACCTCGCCCTCTTCTACGTTTTCTGGGAGGTCATGCTCGTCCCGATGTACTTCATCATCGGGATCTGGGGGGGCGGCCGACGCATCTACGCCGCGATGAAGTTCTTCCTCTTCACGATGGCCGGGAGCCTCCTGATGTTCCTCGCCATCCTCTACCTCGCGATCCGCCACCGCGCCGTGACCGGCCGGTGGTCATTTCTCCTGGCGGATCTCGTCACGCTGTCTTTCCCGACGATGGCGGTCCAGACGATCCTGTTCGCCGCTTTCGCCCTCGCGTTCGCGATCAAGGTGCCGGTGTTTCCGCTCCACACCTGGCTGCCCGACGCGCACACCGAAGCGCCGACCGCCGGCTCGATTCTCCTCGCGGGAGTCCTGCTGAAACTGGGCATCTATGGATACCTGCGCTTCGCGCTCCCGCTCTTTCCCGACGCCGCGATGCGATACGCGCCGTGGCTCGGAGTCCTCGGGATCATCGGCGTCGTTTACGGGGCGCTCGTGGCATACGCGCAGAAGGACATGAAGCGGCTGGTCGCGTACTCCTCCGTCTCTCACCTCGGTCTGATCGTGATCGGCATTGGCGCTTTCACGAGCGCCGCCGTCACCGGGTCGGTTCTTCAGATGATCAACCACGGCCTTTCGACCGGTGCGCTGTTCCTTCTGGTCGGCGTGCTCTACGAGCGGACCCACACGCGTGAGATCGCCGACTACGGAGGCATCGCGGGCGCCGCCCCCTGGACGACCGCGCTCTTCCTCGTCGCGACGTTCTCCTCAATCGGGCTGCCCGGTCTGAACGGATTCGTCGGTGAGTTTCTGATCCTGCTCGGAACCTGGACGTCGCTCCACCGATGGTGGGCGGTCGCGGCGGCAACCGGCGTGATTCTCTCGGCGATCTACATGCTCTCCCTCGTCCAGCGCGTGTTCTGGAATCCGCTCACGCGAGAAGAGAACCGCCGGCTGCCGGACATCCGCCCGAGCGAGGCGATCGGCGCGTTCGCGCTCGTCGCCGTGATGGTCTGGATCGGCGTGCGACCGAACGACTTTCTCGACCGCATTCGCCCCTCGGTGGAGCAGGTGCGGCGGTCCGTCGCGACCCGGAAATTGGCCGCCACCTTGGCGCGGCCATCCCGAGCGGAGCAAGGGATTCCTCGGGAAAGGGCGGGAGATCGGCCGTGACGCCGACCTTTCTCACGCTCGGGCCGAACGACCTCGCCGCGGCGTGGCCGGAGACCTGCCTCGCCGCCGGCGGGTGTCTCATCATCCTTCTCGACGCGTTCGCGCCTTCCATGCGCCGGTGGTTTGCGACGCTTTCGCTCGCCGCGATCGCCCTTTCGATCTGGTTCCTGCTCGCCGCGCCGGCGGGCCTCTCGTTCAGCGGTCGCTACGAGACGTCGGACCTGACCGTCGCTGCGGGGCTCTTCGCCGGAGCGACGGCGGCCGTCGCGATCCTGGTCGCCAGGCCTTATCTCGAACGTGTCGGCCAGGTGAAGGGAGAGTTCTACGCGTTGCTCCTCTGGGGACACCTCGGGGTCCTCCTCATGACGCGCGGGCTCGACCTGTTGGTGGTCTTCATCGGCCTCGAAACCCTCTCCCTCTCGTTCTACGTCCTGGCCGCGTTCTTCCGAACGATCCCCGCTTCCTCGGAAGCCGGCCTGAAGTATTTCCTCACCGGCGCCTTCGGATCCGCCTTCACTCTCTACGGCATCGCGCTCCTCTTCGGAAAGTCGGGCAGCGTTCGAATCTCGGCGCTCTCGCGGCCGGACCTCGCCGCCGACCCGCTCGTGGCGTTCGGGCTGCTGCTCCTCCTCGTGGGCTTCGGCTTCAAGATGTCGCTCGCGCCCTTCCACGCCTGGGCTCCCGACGTCTATCAGGGCATGCCGACGCCGGCGGTCGCCTATCTGTCGGTGGCGCCGAAGGGCGCGAGCCTGATCGTCCTCTATCGCGTCCTGGCAGCGGTGTTTCAGGCAGGAATGCCGGACCGGTTTCGCACCGCGATCGCCGCGCTCGCCATCCTCTCGATGAGCCTCGGCAACGTCGTCGCCCTCGCCCAGCGTGACATCAAGCGACTGCTCGCCTACTCGGGTATCGCGCACATGGGCTACGTCACGATCGCGCTCGCGGTCTTCGGCCGCGACGCGCTGGCGGCGGTGATCGTCTACTTCTTCGCGTACGTCGTTTCGAACGCGGGCGCCTTCGCTGCAGTGGCCGCGCTGTATCGCGACGAGACGAAGCCCCACCCTGTCGGTCTGCTCGCCGGAGAGGGCTTCCGATCGCCGTTCGCCTCCGGCGTGCTGGCCCTCTGCCTCTTCTCGCTCGCCGGAATCCCGGCGACGGCGGGCTTCATCGGAAAGTTCTTCGTCTTCAAGTCCGCGCTCGAGCAGGGCCTGTACGCTCTCGCGGTCATCGGCGTGGTGAACAGCCTGGTCTCCATCGGCTACTACCTGAAGGTGGTGTACGTCCTCTACATGCGCGAACCGGTGGAAGAGGAAGGCCCGCCGGCGCTCGCGGCCGCGGATCGACTCGTCCTCGGCCTCTGCGCGGCGGGCATCCTCGCGCTCGGAATTTTCCCCGCGGGTCTCTGGAACCTCGCGCAGAGAGCCGCCGCGAGCCTCCCGTTCGGGCCATGAGCCGCTCTTCCGCTTTCTCCCGATCCGCTCGTGACTCGCGGGAGTCGGTCTCGGAGGCGACTGCCGGGCGCCTGTCGGTCTACGTGCGCTGTCTCGCGACCCTCGAAGGGGAAGCCATCGATCACATCACCTCGCAAGAACTCGCGAGGCGGTTCCAGCTGAACTCGGCGCAGATCCGCAAGGACTTGGCGACGTTCGGCGAGTTCGGAATTCGCGGCGTCGGCTATGCGATCGGAGCGCTCAAGCGGCATCTCATCTCGATTCTCGGCCTCGACCGGACGCGCCGGGTCGCGATCATCGGGGCGGGCCGGCTCGGTTCTGCGCTCGCCGATTACGGCGGTTTCCGGTCGGGCGGCTTTCGCATCGTGGCGCTCTTCGACAACGATCGGGCCCGAGTCGGCTCGAAGAGCCGCGCGGGCGTGCCGGTGCACGACGTCCGGCGGCTGACGGAGATCGTCGCGCTCGAAAAGATCGAGATCGGCGTAATCACGGTCCCCGCCTCCGCCGCCGCCGAGGTGGCGCAAAACTGCTGGGAAGCGGGCTTGAAGGCGGTCTTGAACTTCGCGCCGGTACGGCTCGACCCGCCGCCTGACGCCTTCTTGAAGAACGTCGATCTGAAGATCAATCTGGAAACCCTCTCTTTCTACATCGCGCGCTCATGAGCGAGACGCTGGAGAGCTCAAAGGAGAAATGAATGCCTTCCAAGCCGAAGCCGGTCCCGCCCTCTGCCCGCGTCGTTCCCGGTCCGAAGCCCCTCTCGCCGGCTCGGGCGGCGCCGAAGCCGGTCCCGGATGAGAACCTGAACCCGTATGACTTCGCGCTGCTGCAGTTCGAGCGCGCGGCCGACCACCTCGGATTGGACGTTGGCGTTCGGAGAGTCCTGAGCACTCCCAAGCGGCAGCTCATTGCCTCCGTCCCGATCAAGATGGACGACGGGTCCATCAGCGTTTTTGAGGGTTTCCGCGTCCAGCACTCGATTGCCCGCGGTCCGTCCAAGGGGGGCATCCGGTACCACCCCGGCGTCACGCTCGACGAGGTGAAGGCGCTCGCGATGTGGATGACCTGGAAGTGCGCCGTGGTCAACATCCCGTTCGGTGGAGCGAAGGGCGGGATCACGGTGGACCCGAAAAAGCTCTCGCTTGGAGAGAACGAGCGAATGACCCGTCGCTATACGTCCGAGATCTCGATCCTGCTGGGACACGATCGCGACATCCCGGCGCCGGACGTCTACACGAATTCCCAGACGATGGCCTGGATGATGGATACGTTCTCGATGACGAAGGGCTATTCGACCCTGGGTGTCGTGACCGGAAAGCCTCTCGCCGTCGGCGGCTCCGCCGGCCGCAACGAGGCGACCGCGGAAGGTTGCTTCGTCGCGATCGAGGAGGCCGCCAAGAGACTCTCGCTTCCGTTGAACAATGCGACCGCCGCGGTGCAGGGCTTCGGCAACGCCGGCGCCGCCGTGGCACGCTTCTTGGACGAGGCCGGCGTTCGGGTCGTCGCGGTCTCCGATTCGAAGGGTGCGGTCTACGACAAGCGCGGTCTCGGGATGGACGCGATCGTCTCTGCGAAGGAGAAGAAAGGAAGCGTCACAGCGGCGCGCGGCGAGAAGATCACCAACGAAGAGCTCCTGGAGCTGCCGGTGGACATCCTCGTGCCGGCGGCGCTCGAGGGAGTGATCACGCGGAGAAACGCGCCGCGGATCAAGGCGCAGATCGTCGCGGAAGCGGCGAACGGCCCGACGACGCCGGACGCCGACGACATCCTTCGCGGCAAAGGGACGGTCGTCATTCCCGACATCCTGGCGAACGCCGGCGGCGTGACGGTCTCGTACTTTGAATGGGTCCAGGACCTGTATTCCTTCTTCTGGGAGCCGGACGTGGTCCGCAACCACCTGGAGCGCACGATCCGGCGGTCGTACGACGAAGTGGACGGGATGGCGAGGCGCTTCAACACCGACCTGAGGACCGGGGCGCTGATCCTCGGCGTCGGGCGGGTCGAGGAGGCGACGAGGATTCGGGGCCTGTTTCCCTAGACGGGGAAGCGACCTCAGTCGCGGATCAGGATCGCGCGCACGGGCGAGGCGTCCAGGTCGTCGAAACGCAGAGGCAGCGCAACGAGCTGGTACGCGCCCTCCTCGATCGCGTCCAGGTCGAGATCCTCTAAGAGAGCGACGCCGCGCGAGAGAAGCGCCCGATGGGCCGGAAGGTCCTCCGCGTCCGCGGGATCGATCGAGGAGGCGTCCGTGCCCACGAGGATCGCGCCTCTCTCCGCGAGTCGCAACGCCGCGAGAGATGAGAGGAAGGCCCGTCCGCGACTCCGGAAGAGGATCCGTTTCACCCTCAGGCTCTTTTCGGGAAGCTCGTCCGCGCCGATCTCCCCCTGCCCGGGCAGGTCCACGACTCGTGCCGGGCCGACGTACGCCTCGAGCGGCAGCTCGCCGATCCGGGCGCTCCCCGCGAAGACGTGGCACGGAGCGTCGGCGTGGCTGCCCAGGTGGGCGCTCATCGTGAAACACGTTGATTCGAAGGGCGAGCGTTCGGCCAGGCTTGCTGTGGTGCGGAACGAGAACGGGACATCCTGGGGCCAGGCAACCGTTCCCTCGTTGATGCGTCGCGAGATGTCGAAGATCCTCAGCGCATCCGGCGGACGGTCTTCTTCTCCGCGTACCTCTCCGCCACGTGCGGATCGTAGTCGCGGTGACGCGGGTTCAGCGGAATGTCGCGATACTCGGCGTCGCACCGGTAACAGATCGTAACCGGTCGGATTCTCCTCGAGACGATCCAATCGACGGCGACGGTCGCGAGAAGAACCGGCGTGAACCAGACCCAACCGAACCGCCAGCCGACGAAGAGCGCCAATCCCAGAGAAACCGCGAGAAGGAGACATCCGAGCCGCTGGTCGAAGTCTTTCTGCAGAAAGAAAGCGCGGTTGCCGCAGAACGCGCATCGCTCGACCGAACCGGACGGCGCGACCCCGTCGAAACGCGCCGAATAAGGCTCGCCGCACCCCTCGCAGCGGAACTCCCCTGCCTCCGACCGGGTGTGGTCGCGTGCCCTCACGCAGTTTCGACAGTAGTGGCGGGCGCGCACGCTGCGACCCCGACTAGGCGGGAAAACCGGTGGCGACCGTCAGATAGGAGGAAAGGAGCTCGCCGATCAGCACGAACACGAGCGCGACGTAGAGCAGACCCGTCGCCGCCTGGTTCGATTTCATCTCCGCGGTCCGCCAGATGAAGTACGAGAGCGCGAGCGGCCCGGCGAGCCCCCAGACGACGCGGAAGAGGAAGAACAGCGCGTCGCGATCGAGCGACAGGAGAGCGTCCAGTCCTTCCGGCCGGGGGTTCACCGCGATCGCCGCGCCGAGGAGAGCGGCGCGCGCCGCTGCGAAGCCCGCGAAGAGGACCGCCCCCCGCGCCAGGAGTTGGAATGGGAGAGCCCGCGACACCAGATACCAGTGACCAAGGTTCATCGTCAGGAGGACTGCTCCGAAAAACAATCCTCCCACTGCGGCGCTCGCGACCGTCCAACCGCTTCCCGGTGCGCGCGGTGCGAGAAGAGCGACCCGTCCGGCCGACAGGAATGCGCAGAGAGCTCCTCCCAGGAGAAGGAGCCGCGCCCGAGCCGCGCGGCCCGAGTGCGCCGCCAGGGAATACGCGCCCACGAGCGCCGCGCTCGTTGCGGTGATCGCGAGAGAAAGTCCTGTCGGATGGAGCAGCCAGGCGAGCACGATCAGGGCGAGCGCGATCGACCCGTGAAGGGAAAAGAATCCTTTCCCCAGCGTTTTCGGCGGGAAGAAGAGAAGCAGGAACACCGTTCCGGCCGCGGCTTCGAGGAGAAAAAGGCCGAGCCCTGCGCGCGTCACGCCGCAGGATCTTACGTCGCGAGGGTCGAGCGGTCGGTCAGGAGCCGCTCGCCGTGTCGCCGGCGAGCGCAACGATCTCGCGCGCGATCGTTTCCGCGGACAGGACGAGCCCGTGATCGCCGCCCGTCACCTCGACGAAGCGTGAGCCTTCGACGAGCTTGCCGGAGTCCTCCCAGCCGCGCCAGACGCGGCGGACGTGCTCGTAAGGGACGCTTTCGTCCCGCGTTCCCATCACGACGACGACGGGCGCCGGCGGCGGCTCCCGGTCGGTCTCGAGCGTTGCGAGCTCCTCGAAGAATCGGCGGTGGATCGGGAGCTCCATCCCCTCGGCGTGATGGAAGAACGGAAGCGGGTCTCCCGGCGGAAGCTTCTCGATCCAACGCCGTCCGAACCCGACGGCGGGCGCAATGAGAAGAAGAGGAGCGCGGGCGCCGAGCCGGCTCGTCTCGAGAGCTGCGAGAGCGCCGAGCGAGCTGCCCACGATGACCGCAGGAACCCGGCGTGTCGCCTCCGTCCGAGCGATCTGCACGATCGCCGCGAACTCGAGCTCGCGGAACGACGGGACGTTCAGGTCCGGAGCGACGATCCGGAAGGCACGCGGATCGAGGAGCGCTTTCAAGGCGGCCACCTTGCGCCCATCCGGCGAAGACGCGAACCCGTGCAGGTAAAGGACGTTCTTCACGCGTTGGAAGGATAGACTCTCGCGCACTCGGAGGTCGCACATGACGCGCCGAATCACCCGCCGCACCGCGGCGAAGCTCGTCCTCTCCGCCTCTGCAGCACTGGCCCTCCCAATTCCGATCGCGGGAGAGCCTGCGGGGAAGACATCGCCGAGAGCGATTCTTCGTCCGAACGAACGAAAGCTGCTCGAGAAATCCGTGGGTCAGTTGCGCGTCGCGGCGCGCAAGATTCAGCAGATGAAGATCCCCATGGGCACGGAACCAGCCTTCGTGTTTCGCGCTCAGCCGCCGAAGAAATGACGCCCGAACAAGCGCTCGACGCAACCGTCGCCGAAGCCGCCCCTTTCATTCGATCCCGGCAGCTTTCGCCGGTCGCGCTGGCCGAAGCATCGCTCGCGCGCCTGGAGACGACCGGGAGATCTTTGAACGCCGTCGCGGCGCTCACGCGCGCGCGTGCGATGGAAGAGGCCCACACCGCGGAGCAGGAAATCGCCTCCGGCCGGTATCGCGGTCCGCTCCACGGCATCCCTTACGGAGCCAAGGACCTTCTCGCGACGAAGGGCATTCCGACGGGGTGGGGCGCGCGGCCTCTCAAGAGCCAGACCTTCGAAGAAGACGCCACCGTGATCCGCCGTCTCCGGCAGGCCGGAGCGGTCCTCGTTGCAAAGCTCGCGATGATCGAGCTCGCCGGCGGCCTGGGGTACAACACTCCGGCCGCGTCGTCGAGCGGCGCGACGAGCAATCCCTGGGACCGCAGCCGATGGAGTTGCGGGTCTTCTTCCGGGTCCGGCTCGTGCACGGCGGCGGCTCTGGTCGGCTTCGCGATCGGATCCGAGACCTGGGGCTCCATCCTCTGCCCCTCAGCTTTCGACGGGGTGAGCGGCCTCCGTCCGACCTACGGTCTGGTGCCGCGGACGGGAGCGATGGCGCTGTCCTGGACGATGGACAAGATCGGCCCGATGGCGCGCTCCGCGGAGGACTGCCGGCTGGTGCTCGGCGCGATCGCCGGAAACGATCCCGCCGATCCATCGTCGCTCGTGGAGACGGGCGGACGGGAAGGAGGTGCGGCGCCGCCGTCGTCGGATGCCCGCGCGTACCGGGTCGGAGTCGTGCGGCCCGCTTTCGGAAAGATCTACGACCGCGAAGTCGAGGCAGCCTTCGAGGAGGCGGTTCGCGCGATCTCGGGCCTCGGTCCGACCGTCTCCGATGCGAAGCTGCCCGATCTTCCCTTCGACGAGACGGCGGTCCTGATCATCACCGTCGAGGGAGCGGCTGCGTTCGAGCCGTTGATCACATCCGGACGGGTGCGAGAGCTCGTCGAGCCGGGAGCGAAGTGGGCGGGCGAAGCCGCGAGAAGCGTCAGCGGCGTGGACTACGTGCGCGCCATGCAGGCGAGGCGGCTGATCCAGCAGGCGTTCGAGGAGATTTTCGACAAGTACGATCTCCTGATCTCACCGACGATGCCGATCGTGGCCGCGCCGCTCGCCAACAAGCTGGAAAAAGCGTTCGCCTACAACGATCCACTCGGATCGGGAGGAAACCTGGCGGGACTGCCTGCCCTGTCTCTACCGTGTGGTTTCTCGAAGACCGGGCTACCTATTGGACTCCAAGTCGTGGGGCGCCCGCTGGACGAGTCGCGCGTCCTGACCCTCGGGCGCCTTTACCAGGAGAACACGGACTGGCATCGGCGCCGCCCGCCGCGCCCTCCCGCGAAGCCCGCCTAAAACATCGGGAAGAGCTTTTCGCGCTGGCGGCGGGGGTCGA